>Ga0184639_10000061_pt1 | contig 36128 bp, 28 predicted proteins | sample PLM31_170_b2_FD_133155 | JGI IMG/M metagenome (GOLD analysis project Ga0184639, IMG submission 133155) | Groundwater sediment microbial communities from an aquifer in East River, Colorado, USA - PLM3-1_170_b2 | ecosystem: Environmental > Terrestrial > Soil > Riparian zone | place: USA: East...
TCGGGGCCTCCCCTCGGCCCTCCCTAATCCCTTCATCGTCGGCCTCGGGGCCTCCCCTCGGCCCTCCCTAATCCCTTCATCGTCGGCCTCGGGGTCCCCTGCGGGATGCCCCCTGCGGGGTGCGAAGCGCGACGAAGCGCGACCTCCCCGCGGCCCTCCCTCGTAGGACCCTCACCCCAAGCTCCCTCTCCCCAATCTTCAGCTCAGGATAGGGGAACGGCGTGATAGCTCACGCGTCTCCCTCCAAGGCGCGGAACAGGGCCTCGGCCTGTTCGGCCGTGATCCGTCGGTCGGCCAGCATCGCCAAGATCATCTGCCTCTCGCGATCGACGCCCGGGCCGGGCTCGGCCTCGTCCCTCTCACGGGGAGGCACCGGCCGTAGGGCGCGATCCAAGGCCCGGCGGACCTGCTCCCCCACACCGGCCGCGCTCACAGCCCCCACCTCCAACTCGGTATCGAGGTCCGCTTCGGCCTCGTACAACGCCGCTTCAACCTCCGCCGTGATCGCTCCCGCCCATCCCGTCGGATCGGCGTGGGCCGTCACGACCAGCGCCAGATCGCCGCCGGCGACCGCTCGCAGCGAGGCCTCACCCGCACCAAGGGTGAGGGCGGCCGATCCCATAGCTCGCGTCACCTCGCCCGCCCCTTCGACCCGCAGATCGCCCTTGGCCACCAGCTCGGCGTGGAGAGACGAGCCCGGCGGCACTCGGCAGAAAATGTCTCCGCCGGCCTCCAAGGTCGACTGGGTCCCCGGGCGGGTCGCCAGACTCACTCGGGCGTCTCCGCCCACACGCGCATCCAGACTGCCTTCAAGGCCGACAACCCGCAAATCTCCTCCAACGGATCCCAGGTGGACCGGTCCCTCGATCCTCTCGAGGCGGGCGTCGCCCCCGACCGCCCTTAGCTCGAACGGCCCCTGCACGCGCTGGGCGAGCACGCCCCCACCCACGTTTCCGATCGACACCTCATGCAGGCGTTGGAGCCGCAGGTCTCCACCGACCGTGGCCGTCTTCAGCGGGCCGCTGAGGTCGGTCACCCGCCCGTCCCCGCCGACCGCGCCGACCTCCACCGCGCAGTCCGATGGTAGGAAGATCAGGCACCCGCTTTCACAGCTGATCTCGACCGCCTCGCCGCGGCTTGTGACTCGCAGACCGCCGCGGCGTCCGGCCTTCGCCTCGAGTCGACGGGCATCGCACCCCGTGAGGCGCAGATCTCCGCCAATCGAGATCACGCGTACGATCGTGCCTGGCTTGACTTCCACCTGTGCCGTGTCCATCCCCACTTCTGCCCCGCTCCTACGCGGCTTCTCCCTCCAGCCGCCGCATCGCCTCGGCCGAGTCGATCTCGCCGGCGGCCAACAGATCCAGGACCCGAGTACGCTCGTCCTCCGAGAGCACCGGCGGCTCGGGGCCCACCGGGTATCCCATTTGGCGAATCACGTCGGTGAGACGGGAACGAAGCGTGGGATAAGACAGGCCCAGCTCACGTTCCATTCGGTTCAACTTCCCTTCGCAGCGGACGAAGGTCTCGACGAAGGCGAGTTGTTCCGTCGCCAGCCGCCCCAGCGGCCCGGGGTCGAATTGTCCTTCGATCGCCGTCTGGCACGCCCGGCAATGCAGCCGGATCACGGCCAGTCGTTCACCGCAGACCGGGCAAAGGGTCATCATGGTGTTCATGTCGCCCTCAAGCTCAATGGCACTTGATGAGTCACATCTTACGACGGAAGGTAAGAAAGTCAATATGGGCCTTCGTTATATTCAGTTGCTGATTGATTATCTCGATGGCTATCTCGGTTTCTCCGGCCCACCGGAGCGTTCTGCGCCTCGATTGCCACCAGATCCCCAACCCTGCGTGTGCGCCGCCCTCACCCCTTCGGGCACCCCTTCGGGTGCACCATGGGTGTGCGCCGAAGGGCGTAGAGCCCTGTCCCCATGGGACACCCGAAGGGGTGTAGAGGGAAGTAGGGCGTGGCGGTATGCACCCCTTCGGGTGCACCCTGGGTGTGCCCTGAAGAAGGTAGAGACCGAAGTGGAGGCGTGCCCGCCCTTACAAGGTGCTACGCCCTCTATCCTCTTCAGGGCGCCCGAAGGGGTGCAGGGCGCCCTTGGCGCGAAGCGGGGCCGAACCCGAAAGAGGGGGGCCGGCATCCACGTCGTGTCCATAGAATGGCAGACGGTGTTCCCATCGGCTAGAATGCCTCGTCACCGGCGAGGTAGCCCATGGCCCACCTGTTCATCCCCGGCCCCACCGACGTCGCCCCCGAGATTCTCGCAGCTCAGACCCACCGGATGATCGGCCACCGCAGTCCGGCTTGCACCGACCTGTTCGCCCGGATCCAACCCAGACTTCGTCGCGTTCTGCAGACGAACCACCGCGTCTTCATTACCGCCTCGTCCGGCAGCGGTCTCCAGGAGGCCGCGTTACGCAACACGGTGCGACGGCGAGCCCTGGTTTGCATCGGAGGCGCCTTCGGCGAGCGCTGGTTCGACGTGGCGCAGGCCAACGGTCTGCCGGCCGACCGCCTCGACGTGGACTGGGGCCGGCCCCACGACCCGCAGCAAGTAGCCGACGCCCTGCGCCGCCATGCGTACGATGCGGTGGCGCTGGTCCACAACGAGACCTCCACCGGCGTCGAGAATCCGGTCGCCGCCATCGCCGAGGCCGTGCGCCAAGCCTCGCCCGAGACGCTGATCCTGGTCGATGCCGTCTCGTCCGCCGGCGGAGTCGACATCCAGACCGACAACTGGGGCCTGGACGTCCTGCTGACGTCTTCGCAGAAATGCTTCGCGCTGCCCCCCGGCCTGGCCTTCGCCGCCGTCAGCGACCGGGCGTTGCAACAGGCGACCCGGGTGCCCCATCGCGGCTGGTACTTCGACTTCCTCCTGCTCGAGCGCTACCAGCAGCAGAACAACACTCCGGCCACTCCGGCCATCTCGCTCTTGTTCGCGCTCGACGCCCAACTCGACCGGATCCTGATTGAGGGACTTCCGGCGCGTTTCGCGCGGCATGCGCGCATGGCCCACCTCACCGAGGCTTGGGCGCTCGAGCGGATGGCGCTGCTGGCGCCGGAGGGATTTCGGTCGAAGACGGTGACGGCCGTCGTCCATGACCGCCGGCTCGACGTCGCTGCGCTGATCGCCCATCTGGCTTCACGCGATATGGCCATCGCCAGCGGCTACGGCTCGTTGCGCGAGATGACCTTCCGCATCGGGCATATGGGAGAAATTCAACCCGCCGACGTCGAGCTCCTGCTGGGAGCGATCGATGGCTACCTCGCCGGTCAGCCTGCGCGCTGATCCGGCTCCCCTCTCCGCGCAGCCGGCCAGGGGCCTACTCGCCGGCCTTTTCTTCCTGGCTTGGATTCCGCGACTGACCTTGGTCTTGGTCTTCCTGCAACTTCCCCTCGGCCTGGATGACATGTACCAGTACGACATGCTGGGCCTGTCGATCGCCCGCGGGAACGGCTACCGCTGGTATCAACGCGACTACGTCGAGAGGCTGGAGGATTACTTCGGCCGCTGGTACCACATCGATCTCGACCCGCCATCTGTCCCGGAGCAAGGCTACCCCACGGTCTTTCGCCCGCCGGGGTATCCGGCGTTCCTGGCGGCGGTGTATCGGGTCGCAGGAGAGACGAACCGACTGGCCGCGGTGCGACTGGTCCAGTCCCTGCTGGGGGCGGCGCTGGCGCCTTTGACCCTCCTCCTGGCGCGCCGGCTGCGCCTGCCGGACCGCGCCGGATGCATCGCGGCCGTCGTCGTCGGCCTCTACCCGATCCTATGGATGTATCCGATCGGGCTGGGATCGGAGAACCTGTTCATCCTGCTCACGGTGCTCGGCGCGATTCTCATCCTGCGGGCCGCCGACGACCGGAAACCCACCTCGGCGCTGGCCGCCGGGCTGATCTTGGGCGCAGCGGCGCTGACACGTGGCGCGCTGGCGTTGTTCCTTATCTTCGCCGCAGGCTGGCTTGGCCGCAGCGCCGGGTGGCGACAGGCGGCGGTGTTTTCGCTGGCCGTCGGCGCCCTGCTTGTCCCTTGGTCAATTCGCAACAGCCTCGTCCTGGGACGCCCGGCGTTCGTCGAAAACTCGATGGGGTACAACTTGTTCGTCGGCTATCACCCCCAGGGCAATGGCGGGTTCGTCTCGTCGGTCGCTCTGATCCCCACCCGGTTCCTCGGCGACGACGAACGCGACCGGTGGACGATGCAGCAGGCCATCGGCTTTGTCCGTGAGGACCCGCCGAGAGCTATTGCCCTTCTGCCGAAACGGCTGGCCTACCTGGCCGCCTTCGAAACGCGGGAGTTGGTGTACTTCTACAGCAACAATGTCTTCGGCCCCCTCCCAACACCGTTGCTGGTGCTGGCTTATCTGGTCCTCGTCATCCCGTGGCTCGCCGTCGCCGGCTCCGCACCGTTCGGCCTGGCCTCGGCGGAAGCGCACGGTGGCCGGAACCTCGTCCTCCTTCTTATCGGCGCCACGCTGCTCGGATACGTCCCGGTGCTGGCCGAGCCTCGATTTCACCTCCCACTCGTCCCGTTCCTGGCCCCTTTCGCCGCCGCGGCTTGGGTCCGGCCGTCGGTTTTTCTTTCACCGCGGTCGAAGGAAGGCCGCCTGGCCCACCGCCTGGCGCTGGCAGCCTTCGTCGTTCTCATCGCGCTTTGGGGAGCGGAATTTGTCCGCCAGGCTCCGAAGTTGGAAGAAGTCCTCTCCCACGGAGGCAACCGCTTGTTCTTGGCCTATTGAGCCTGGATGATTCGATCGCCTGGGGAAGCAGCCCTCACCCCCCCTCGCCCCTACCCTCTCCCCAAGGGGGAGAGGCGAGAAGAGCCTCGTTCCGCGTTCTCCGCGTGGGCTTATCTTCTTTCTGTGGAAGATTCGCGTCTCACCCTGCCCCGCCCCCAGGGTGCACGATTAGAATCGCCCAGACTCCCACATGACTTCCTCCAACGCTCGCTTCGATCTCGCTGTCGACCTGGCGCGGCGCGCCGGGGATTTGCTCCGCCCCGGCCTCGGCCGGGCCTCCGTCGAACACAAGAGTCCCTTGGAGCTGGTGACCGAGTTCGACCGCGCTTCTGAGCATCTGATCATCGAAGGCGTGGCTAGCGCGTTCCCTGCGGACGGGGTTCTGGCGGAGGAGGGCGGCGCCCGGCCGGGTGAGGCGTGGCGCTGGATCATCGATCCGCTCGACGGCACGACGAACTTCGCCCACGGGATCCCTCACTTTGCGGTATCGATCGCCGGCGAAGAGCGTGGCGTGATCGAATTCGGCGTGGTCTACGATCCGATGCGCGACGAATTGTTCACGGCGCGGCGTGGGGAGGGAGCTTTTCTCAACGACTCCCGCCAGCGCGTCTCGGCCACGGACACCCTGGCCGACAGCCTGCTCGTGACCGGTTTCCCCTACGACCTGGACCGCAATCCAGAAAACAACCTCAACCTCTACGCCCGCCTGGCCATGCAATCACGCGGGGTTCGACGGCTGGGCTCGGCCGCCTTGGATCTGGCGTATGTGGCGGCGGCGAGGTTCGACGGTTATTGGGAGCTGCGCCTGTCGCCGTGGGACCTGGCGGCCGGCTTGCTTCTCGTCACCGAGGCCGAAGGCGTTGTCACCCGCGTCGATGGTCGCCCGGATCCGTTGCGCATGCCGGCCTCCGTCGCCGCCAGCAACGGCCGGATTCATACCGCGCTGTTGGAAGCCCTAAGATAGTGGTCAGTGGTCGGTGGTCGGTGGTCAGTGGTCAGAATCACGTTTTGGTCATTGACGACTGACTACTGGTTACTGGTTACTGGTTACTGATTACTCGTAACTGATTGCTGATTACTGGTTGCTGGAGCGCAGGCGCGCCTCGAGCGTCGCGAAGTCCACGCGCGAGGTCATGTCGAGGCTGAGAGGAGTGACCGACACTCTTCGCTCGACCCGCAAGACGTAGGCGTCGGACCCGGGCTCCAGCGGCAGCTGATCATCGGCCACGCGGTAACTCAGAATGCCCGGATCCGCCAGGTCCTGCCGGTTCGGCGCGACGGGGATGTAGTAGCGAGCGCGCGAAAGACGGGTCAGGCGCCACGGTGTTTCCGCGGTGGCTCCCATCGGCACATCGATCTTCAGAACATCCACGTCGGGCGGCGAGCCCGCGGCCAGCAGCCGCTCGGCGAATCGCGCGGTGAAATACGCCGCCGGCCCGAAATCGATATCCGCCGTGTGCGTCAGGTGGTAACGGCTCTCCGTCTCCTGCGAGACGGCCAACGCCGGGATCCCCTCGGCAGCGGCCTCCAACGCCGCCCCGACCGTCCCCGAAATGGTGACGCTCGTCGTGACGTTCTCGCCATAGTTAATCCCAGCCACGACCAGCTGCGGCGGTTGGGGCATGATCTCGAAGATGGCGTGCTGCACCGCCTGAGCCGGCGAGCCGCCCACCGAGTAGACCGTCCAGCTCTTGCCTCCGACCTCGACCGTTTGCTCGCCGATGGCGCCATCGGATCCCAGCGGCATGCTTCGCCCGCTGCCCGATTGCTGTTCGCGCGGCGCCACGACCGTGACGAAGCCGAGCGCCGACAGCGCCTCGGCGGCCGCCCAGAGGCCGGGCGAACCGATGCCGTCATCGTTGGTCAGCAGGATCGACGGCTTTGACGCGTCCATGGATCGCGGACCATCATACAGTGTTCAGTGGTGAGTGGCCAGTGGTCAGCCGCATGCATCAGTAACCAGTCACCAGTGACCAGTGACCAGTCACAAACCACGAGATCCCCCTGATCACCGGTCACTGATCACGAGCGCTTCCCGTCGCCTCGTCCGCTAACCCCTCGAAGAACGCTCGCATGAGTTGTGCCCGGCGCCGACCGATCTGTCTCGCCCGCTCGGTGTGCAGCCGATCGGCGACGTGCTGGAGCTTGAACAGATACTCGTGGTAGGCGCTGTGCGGCTCGCCCGGGATCCCCTGGCCACTCCCGCGAAACTGCGTCGACGGTTCGGCGAAGATCGGCTGGCCGGCCTGGATCGCATACCCGATCGTGCGCGCCACCCCGAACGCTCCCAGGACGTCGAGCTTATCGGCGTCGTAGAGGATCTTCGCCTCCAGCGTCAGCGGAGCCTCGGCGCCGCGATAGCGATGGGCACGGATGCAGTGAGCGACGGCTTCCACTCGCTCGTCCGGCCAGCCCTCTCCGGTCAGCACTTGTGCGGCGAATGCGGCCGAGGCCTGCTCATGGGTCTGCCGGTCGCTCTGCGGACCGGGGACGGCACCGGCCGCGTCATGCAGCAAGGCAGCGGCACGCAGGACCTCGAGATCGGCGTCGAGCTCCTCGCCTAGCGCTACGGCCATTCGCAGAACGCGCAGCACGTGATCAAACCCATGCACCGGATCGTTCGCGGGATACCAGGCGCGCGCATGATCAATCGTCGGCATTGGAATCCTCTATCGGCTGAACCTCCACTGGGAGGCCCAGGCTGTCCCGGCTAGCCGCGGCTTGCCGCGTGGCGCGCCACCGAGAGAGCGCGGCGGCGAAAGCCGGGTCGGTGCGGAGCACCTCCAGAGGGTCGCCTTCCGCGGCGATCCTGCCCGCAGCCAGCAACACCGCCCGCGAAGCGTACTCGCCAACGAAGGCGGCATCGTGCGTCGCCACCAGGATGGCGCAGCCGGCTTGGCGAAGGCGCTCCAAGCTGCGCCCGAGCCAGCCCAGCCTCCATCGGTCCATCCCGAGAGTCGGCTCATCGAGCAGCACGATAGACGGACGGCCGGAGAGCACGGCCGCCAGCGCCACTCGCTGGCGCTCCCCCGCCGAAAGATCCCGAGGATAGCGCGCCGCCAGCGAACTCAGGCCGAACGCCTCCAACCACGGCGTGGCGGCCCCAGGCGAGTCCGCGTATCCGCGATTCCTCAGCGTCAGGGCGATCTCGTCTTCGACGCTGTCGGCGAACAGCATCGACGACGGGGCCTGAGGCACATAACCGATCGAACGCGCAGTTTCGCCGACCGACCGGCCGACGATCGATCTGCCTCGCACGGCGATCTGCCCGCCATCCGGACGCGTCAGGCCGATCAAGCAACGCAGCAGCGTCGTCTTACCCGACCCGTTGCGCCCGACCAGGGCCAGTAATTCGCCGGGGCGCACGTCGAGGTCGACACCTTGCAGGACCTCGACCGAACCGAAGGTAAGACGCAGATCCCGGACGCGCAGATCGGCCGGCGTGATAGAGATTCCAACCTCCCCCAGCTCTGCCCCCTCCCCTTGATCGTCGAGGGTCTGCCCTCCGGTTGCCACGACTCCGGCAGGGCGGAGTCGAACGAATCGATCCGTGATCCCTTGCCAGGCCTCCAGGCGGTGTTCGGCGACGAGAACGGTCATCCCCTCCTCCTCCGAGAGCTGGCGAATCCATTCGACCACGGCCATGGCGCCCGCCGGGTCGATGTGCGTCACCGGTTCATCGAGCAGGAGCACACGCGGTTGGCGAGCGGCCGCGGCGGCGATCGCCAGCCGGGCCTGTTCCCCGGCCGAGAGCTGATCCAGCCGGCGATCCGCGAGCCCTGCCACCCCCATGCGGTCGGTGATCTCGGCCACCCGGGAAGGCATTTGCCGCGGGTCCACCCGCGCCACCTCAAGGGAAAAGGCGATCTCGTCTTCGATCGTGCCGGTCAGAAAGCGCGCTGGAAGATCTTGGAACACGGTCCCGACGTTTGCCGCCAGGCCCTGGGGCGACGAGCTACGCGTGTCGACACCTCCCACCCGCGCCCGACCGCCGAAACGGCCGCCATAGAAATGCGGAACGAGACCGTTGACCACGCGCAGCATCGTCGACTTTCCGGAACCGGAGACCCCGGTCAGGACGACTCTTTCGCCGGCGGAAACCATCAGGTCGACCCCATCCAGCGAGGGCCGGGTCGCCTCCGGATAGGTGTAACGAACCTGCTCGAGGTCGATCATGACCGCAACGCTGCGGACGGCACTTCGGCAGAGCGGGCCCCGAGGCCGGTGGAAGGGATCACGGCAGGCGCCGCCAAGCAAGCCACGGCTAACATCGGGCCCGGCTCCAGCGCGGGCAGGTACGCCAGCGGGTACGGGTAATAGGCCAGGGAGCCGAGGTCTTTCGTCGCCAACACGGTCAACGCGATCGCACTCGAAACCGCCAGGAGGGCGATGAAGGTATCGCGCTCCCGCCATGGTTCGCTCCGGTAACGGGTTATTTTCTCCCGCCGCCGAAGGGCCAGCCAATGAACGGTGGCGGCGACAATCAGGAGGGCCAGCGCCAGAAGGACTCGTTCCGGCGACGCGGCACACAGAAGCACAGCGGCCCCGATCGCCATCCACGCCAACGCTCCTTCCCATCGATGGTTTCCCATCGGCGCTTCGCTTGCCCAACCGCGGGCGGCGAGGGCCTCGGCCTGGGCGACGGCGCGTTCCAGCGCCACGACCACCAACGGGGTCAGCAGACGCGGCGCTTCCCGCCAGTGAAAGTCGGATTGCCCGCGGATCTCCCGGGCTTCGCGCAGGTCGAAAAACGCGCGGCGGGCATGCGGGGCGAAGCTGAGAGCGAGGGTCGAGGCGACTCCGATTGGATACAGGCCTCGCGGTGTCCGGCGCAGCAGGTCGGCGGCGGTGAGAACGCGGGTGAAGACGCCCATGACGAGCAACAGCGTCGCCACCTGGACGCCCGCCGACAAGCCAAAAAGCATCGCCTCCAGCGTGTAAGGCCCGCCGATCCAGCGGATCGCGCTTAGCATCGCGCTTCGCATCCCGGAGGGGATCGCGCTTGGAAACCCGGAGAGGATCGGCCACTCGAGCAGCACCGTCTCCCCGGCGCGGCTGAACAGCAGATTGATCAGGGTTGACGAGACCACAATACTCAGGACGAGATAAACGGTTCCCCGGCCAGGAGCCTCACCTGTCCATCGCCGGCCAACGAACAGGGCGACGGCTCCCAGGGCCAGCAGATACCAGGGGTTGCGCATGACCAGCGCGGCACAGGCGGCGCAGACGGTCCACACCAGCCAGGTGCTGGGATTCAGGCGGTTTGCCCGGGAAGGGATGGCCGTCGTTTGAGTCAACGGCTGCGCTCGGCGCGGCTGAGTATCCCCGCGACCAGCAGTACCGAGATCAGCACAATGGCGGCACCCGCGAACACCGCCGCCGCGTTCGGCGCGCCGGATTCATGCACCAGGCGCGAGACGTCGGTCAGATCGATGCCGGCCAGCGCCGGGATCGCCTGGACAGTCGCCAGCAGATTGTCACCGGGTGTCTCAGCGTTGAAAGCCAGCGCGCCGCTCGGTTGCTGCAGTCCCAGCAACGCCCGCAGCGGATCTTCCCACTCGGCCAGGTCTTGACCTCCTGCGAGCAGCGCCTGGACGACTAAGGCCGTGGAGTTGGCGTCGGTCGCTTCCCCGAAGGAACTCGGTTTCTGATAGGTCCACCCGCCGTCATCGTTCTGGGTTCCTCGGAAGTAGGCATAGGACGGCAGCGTTTCTTCGCCGCGGCCCGCGCTCAACAACGCCTGAACGACCAGTGCCGTCGTGTTGCTGTCGCCGCTTCCAGGGATGAGGCTGGCATCGAAGGCGTAGCTTCCGTCGGGCAGCCGGGCTTCGATCAGGGCCGATACGGCTTGAGGCGGCACGGGGGCGTCTCCCGCGTGGAGAGCCAGAATGGCCAGCGCCCGGTCGTAGGCGCTGGCGGGGGCCGTCTCGTCGAAGGCTGCATTGGCAACCGCGATGAGGTCGACGCCGCCGAAATCCCGTGGATCCTCATCGGCCGCCACGGCCGCCAGCGCCAGCTTCGCGGCCTGACCAGGCGAGGTCACCTCCGACGCGTGTTGCTGAAGGAACTCGAGAGGGCTTCTCCCACCCGAACGCCAGCCGTTGGGGGACTCGCCGAAGCTGGCGATGGCGATGACGGCATCCGAGGTCGCCCCGATGTCGCTCCCCGCCGCGAAGCCGTTCGAAAAGCCCCCGTCGGTTTGTTGTTGGCCACGCAGCCAGGCCAATGCCGCGTCGACGCCGTTGGCCGAGGCGGCGGGGCTCGGGGCGGCGAAAACCACAGTTATCACGAGGATCATGAGGGACAAGAGGGTCCGCAAGCGCGGCATATTGGTTCTCCCAAGTGAAAAAGTCGGGTGCCCGAAAGGGCGGGCGAGCGGGCGTGGAACAAGAACCTCCCCGTGGAGGGGAGGCGAGGCCTGGGTCGGCAGGGCGCCACCTCCTTTCCTCGAAGGTGAACTCAGCGCCGGGGCCCAGGCGGGTATCCTGGCTCGAACAGCAGTCAGCTACACCTGCACTTGCGCCGGAGCGCAGCGCAGGTGCAAGTGTCAGCTCTCAGTTACCAGCCCGCTCATTTGCAGGCTGACGGCTGATCGCTGACGGCTGACAGCTGTCCTTACAGTTGCGGGACAGCGCCGGACTTCCGCGAGTTCCCTCGCGGTCACCGGCTTCCCCTCGACGGCCTCCGCATCCGGGCGGGAGGCCACCTGGGCCCTGGTTCGTTTGTCGTGGGGAATTATAAGTCGCTATCGAGGAGCCGGTCAATGTCGAGGCGGAAGGCAGTAACCAGTGATCAGTAACCAGTGACCAGTAATCAGTGGCAATTGGCGATTGGCGATTCAGGATAGGGTAATGCTGACACTTGCACCTGCGGCAAGTACAGGTGCGGCTCACGTCTCACAGCTGATCGCTGACCACAGACCGCTGACCACTGCCCACCGGCCACCGGCCACCGACCACTGACCACAGCAATCATTGACGGATCGAGATTCTTGTGATAGAAATCACGTCAACATGTTTCGGAGTAAGCAGCATCCGGCGTCGTGCGTTTGACGGATCGAAAGACTTCAGCATCGCCAACCTGAGTGTCACCGCTGCGAGGAAGGGAAGGGAGGTCCCCTTCCCCCACAGCCAAGCGGTGCGCACCCCGCAGGCCCTCGCAGTCACCCGCCAGCGTTGACTCTTGAGCGTCCACCGGTTCGCCGCCGACCCGTGCGGGGAAACCCGCTGAGCGCAGTCGAAGCGCGCGCTGAGCCTTTCCGCTCAGCTCACGGAACGCTCCGCCCCTCGCCCAACTCGGGACGGCACCCAAGCGCGACCGTGGATCTGCCTACATCACGGAACGATGAAAACGAGGAATGAAAAATGAGCAGTAAGATTCTCCGCTTGGTCCCCTTGGGGGGACTGGGCGAGGTCGGCAAGAACATGATGGCGATCGAGTACGGCGACGATATCCTCGTCATCGATACCGGCATCATGTTCCCCGAGAACGACATGTTGGGGATCGACTACATCATCCCCGACTTCGGCCACTTGAAGGACAAAGCCAACCGGGTGCGGGCGATCATCGTCACCCACGGGCACGAAGACCACACCGGCGCCATCCGCCATGTGTTGGAGGCGATCCCGGCCCCGGTCTACGCCACACCCCTGACGCGCGGTTTGCTGGAAGCCAAGCTCAGCCGGGGCGGGGCGCTGAAGCAGGCCTCTTTGCACACGATCCACGCCGGCGACGAGAAGCGCCTCGGCCCGTTCACGGTCGAGTTCTTCCACGTCTGCCACTCCATCCCCGACGGAGTCGGGCTGGGGATCACCACCCCCGCCGGGCTGGTCGTCCACTCCGGTGACTTCAAGTTCGACCACACGCCAGTCGACGGCCGGCCGACCGACTTCGCCAAGCTGGCCGAACTCGGCGAGCGCGGCGTGCTGGCGCTGATGGCCGACTCGACCAATGCCGAGCGTCCTGGATGGACTCCGTCGGAAGCGGTCATCGACGCCGCCTTCGACGACGTCTTCCGCCAGGCGCCGGGCCGCATCCTGATCGGCACCTTCGCCTCGCTGATCTCGCGCATCCAGCAAGCGGCGCGGGCCGCCGCCGCCCACGATCGGGTGCTGGCCCTGGTGGGCACGAGCATGGTCGACAACGTACGCATCGCCCGCCAGCTTGGTTACCTGGAGACACCCGACGACCTGATCGTTCCGCTCGACCAGGCGCTCAAGATGAAGCCGTCGCGGGTCGTGCTGATGTGCACCGGCACCCAGGGCGAACCGTCGTCGATCCTTGGCCGGCTGTCGACCGACAGCAATCGTCAATTCGACTTGGTGCCGGGCGACACGGTCGTGATGTCTTCTCACCCCATCCCGGGGAACGAGGAGATGGTGCATCGAACGATCAACCGCCTGCTGCACCGAGGCGCGACGGTCATCTATGACGCCCTCGCTCCGGTGCACGTCTCCGGGCACGCCAGCCAGGAGGAGATGAAGCTCCTGCTGCAACTGATCCGGCCGAAGTACTTCGTGCCGATCCATGGCGAACTGCGCCACCTGCATCAACACGCCTCGTTGGCGCGCCAGCTGGGCATCGACGCCGAGCACATCGCCGTGGTCGAGAACGGCACGGTGATCGAGTTCCGCAACGGCAAGATGAAGATCGGCGACCGCATTCCCGGCGGTTACGTGTTCGTCGACGGTTCGGGCGTGGGCGACGTCGGCCCGGCCGTCCTGCGCGAGCGCGAATCGCTGGCGCGCGACGGGATCGTCGTCGTCCAGCTTCACCTCGACCGGCGTACCGGTGCCCTGCGGCCGGACTCGAGCCTGGTTTCGCGCGGCTTCGTCTACGCGCCGGACGCCGAGAACCTGATGGCGGCGGCGCAGGAGCGAATTCGTCAAGTCGTCGCCGGATCGAACGGCAATCACGTCGAGGCCGAAGTCGAGCGCGAGCTGTCGAAGTTGTTCTACGCCGAAACCAAGCGCCGCCCGATGGTGATCGTCCTTTCGACGCCGTCGTGAGACTCCACCCCCACCCCCAACCTCCCCCTAACAGGGGGAGGGTAGGGTGGGGGTCGCGCGAATCAAGCCTCTACCCCCAACACTGGCATTGCGCACCGTCTCCCCCAAAGGGGCCAATACCGGGTTTCCCATCTGAGGAAAGTCCCTCGCCGCGGGGAGGGGGCTAGGAGGTGGGGCTGAGACTCTCAGAAGGACGGGCGGAAATGCCCTCGCGAGATGCAGGGTCCGCCAGGATCTGCTCCGCAGGGTACTTCGTCACGCGGCATCTCGCCGCGTCCCCCTGGGTATAATCCGCCGCCGCATGAACCGAGTCCCTGCAGCCTTCCTCGCAGTCCTGGCCTTGGCGGCGTGCAATGGCGGCCTCTTCGGCACCCCCAGCCCCACATCGCCGCCTCCTACGGCGACCCCTACTCCCCAACCCCTCGCCGCCAGTGTCAACGGCGAAGGAATCCTGCTGAGCGACTTCGAGGATGAGATCGCTCGATTCGAAGCGGCGCAGGCTGTCCTTGGCACCGACCTTGCATCTCTTGGCGACTACAGGAGCCGGGTTCTCCAAGCGCTGATCGACCGCGCGCTCCTGGCCCAGGGCGCCGTCGCCCAGGGGACCGAAGTCGATCCGGCGGCGGTCGAGGCGGAAGTCGAGACACTGGCCGAGGCCCGCGGTGGAAGCGAGGCGATGGGCGCTTGGATGGCCGAGAATCGATACACGCTCGACTCATTCAAAGAGGCGTTGAGGGAGGACATGCTGTCGGCAGCGATGGTCGAAGAGATCGACCGGGATGTCGGCGAGTTCGCCGAGCAGGTGCGGGCAGCGCACATTCTTGTCGCGTCTCGTGAGGAGGCCGACAGCTTGTCGGCCGAGCTGGCCGCAGGGGCCGATTTCGGCGATCTCGCACGGGCGTCTTCGCTCGACCCGAGCTCTCGCCCGGCCGGCGGCGACCTGGGGTGGTTCCCCGCCAGGTTCCTCCTTGTACCCGAAGTCGACATGGCCGCCTGGGAACTGGCTCCGGGTGAGACGAGCGACGTGATCGAGAGCGCTCTAGGCTATCATATCGTCCGCGTCTTGGAACGCGGTGAGCATGCCCTCAGCCCCGACGCCCGGCGATTCCTGCGGGAACGAGCCGTGCGCGATTGGCTGCAAGCCCGACGGGCTGTGGCGGCGATCGAAACCTATGCCGTGCCCTGAGGGAGTGGAGGCGATCTGATGGACGACATCTACAACCCGAAGCCGCGCCGTGGGATCGTCGGGCTGCTAGTGAACTGTTTGACTCTCGTTTTCCTCCTGGCGACCTTGGTCGCAGCCAGCGGCATCGCCGCCGTCTTCGCCAACCCGGGCTTGATCGAGGTCGTCGACCCCTTCCTTCCCGGACCCGACCTCGGGGCGGCGCCGACGATCCCGCCGACGTTGGGGTTCCCGACCATCACCAACACCCCGGAAATCCAACTGGGGCCGACCTGGACGCCGACGATCAGTGAGACGCCCACGGAAATCCCCACCGAGACCCCCTCGCCGGTGCCGACGGCGGTAGATACCGAGACCCCGACCACGCCTACCCCCGGCCCCAGCCCGACCGGTGCGCCGTTCGTCGTCCAACCAGGCAGCAATGTCCTGGTCGAGAACTTCGCTAACGACCTCGGTTGCGCTTGGATGGGCGTTGCCGGCCAGGTGTTCGACAAGGATCGAGCGCCGCTCGTCGGCATCACCGCTCACGTCGAAGGGACGCTGGCCGGGCAACTGGTCAATCAGGACTCGATCACGGGGAGCAACCCCCGCATCGGGCCGGCGGGTTACACAATCAATCTCTCCGACCATCCGATCCGCAGCAGCGGCACGATGTGGATCCAGCTCAGAGATACGGCCGGGTTGATCCTCTCCGAGAAGGTTACGTTCGACACCTCGGAGGAGTGCAGTGAGAATCTGACCTTCATCAACTGGAACCAGATTCGCTGAAAGCGCGCTCGGCTGTCGAAGAAAGCAGACCCCCGCCGGCCGGCGGGGGTCTGCTTTTCATGTCGCAACTGCAGATGACGGGGAGGCCTCGTCCCGCCGCGGTCGAAGCTAGGCCCCCCTCCTCCCCAACCGCGGATCGAAAGCGAACGCTTGTGGCTCCCCGAGCAACACTCTCTTGAAATCCGCATGCCCGGGGTTCAACAAATAGTTGCGTTCGATGGGGAGCACGGCGCTCGGCACGTCCAGCACCGCCGACCGGCCTTCGAAGACCCAGTGGTCCCCGATGGCGCGCAGCGACTGCAGCGGCGGTGAGACCCGCCAATCGCGCGGGAGATCGTCGGCGGAGATCCGCTCGGTTAACTTGGGGTCAAACTCGCAGCGAGTGATGACGTAGGAAGGCAGGAGCCCGCTCGACCCCAGGTGCACCAGCACCTCCAGGACCGCTAGCGAGGCGTGCTCGGCTGCATACACGACGGCCACCCCGGGACTGGTCCAGCGGCCGCCGTACCGGCGCGGGCCCTCACCGTTGAAGGCTTCGGCGGCGTGCCTGGCCTTGACGATCCGCCAGGCTTCATGCTTCACATGAAGACCCCGTGCTCCAGTCGTCCGATCAGGTCTTCCACTTCGCGGGCGCCGACCTCCGTCCGAGCGAACTCGATCGGCCTGCGGCCGCCCAACGCCGACGCCGCCCCCCGCAGCCAGGTGAGCGCCGCCACTTTGTCCCCCTCGAACAGGCCCAGCGCGTCATCATAGATGCGCGAGGCTCGCAACAACCTCTCCGACTCGTCCGGCTGCAGGCGGCCTTCCATCCTGCGTCGCGCCAGGGTGCGCGCCGGGATCTCCACCAGGCCGGCAAGCTCCGCCGTGGTCACCCCCATCTCATGCTGCAGCCGGTCGAAGGCGCGGTAGGGAAGCCCCTTGCGAATCGACTCGACCAGTTGGACCGCGTTTTCGGCTTTGACGCCGACCCGGCTGGCATACGACACGGAGCGCTCCATCGATCACCTCGGACGGCAGCCAAGGACCGGCCTGCCACATGGCCCAGTCTAGCAGCCAATTGGCAGGTCGTCAATAAGAAACCGGGGTTCAGGAAGAAACTGGCTTCTCGGTAGTGGAAAAGAACTCCACGGTGGAGGAGTCGCGGCGGTGAGGCGGCCGATCGCCCCGCGAGTGAAGCGAGACGGGTACGGCGGTCATACGTGTAGTCGATCACCACACTCCACGAAGTCGGAGCCGATGTGGGTGTGGCGGTCGGCGTCGGTGTCTCGGAGGGCGTCTCGGTTGGAGTCGGAGTGTAGGTCGGCGTCTCCGTGTCGAGAGGCGTCGGGGTCTCCGTGGGGGTATCAGACGGCGTCGGTGTCTCAGACGGCGTGTCTGTGGCGGTAGGCGTGTCCGTCGGAGTCTCTGTCGGCGTCGGCGTGTCGGTTGCCTGCAGCAGCGGCAGCCGAATCGGCGCGGCGAGGCGGCCTGCGCCCATCATCGGCGCGGAGGCCGAGCCTCCGGAGCCCTCTGTCCACTGGGAGAAGAGCGAGGCCGAAGCGCCGATGCCCAGGTCCACCCACTTGGCCAGGAAGGCTCCCGTGAGCTGGCCCTTCCCCTCGCTGCGGCCGGTGAGCTCCGCCGTGCCTCAGCTACAGAGCACCGTTGGCCGCGTGAACATTTCGCTCGGCTTTGCGCCCGGAGAAGAGCTATGGTGGCGGGTCCGCTGACCAGTCAATTCCACCAAAGATAACGGTCCCGCCAGGCACTTTCAGAAAAGCCACTGTCGCCTGAGGACGATCAGGGTCTTGGGCGAGGCGGATCGTCTTCTCCAGCATCGCAGCGCCAGGAGGGTCGACAATCCAGCTCCCGTCAGATTGCTGCACATAGATGACCGGCTCCCGCTCAGGAAGAGCCAGATCAACAGGCAAGGCTATCGGCCTCTGCATGATGACGATCATTCGGCTCAACGGACCGCGCTCCCGAGTGCTGCTCAGTCGCCAATCGAGGTAGCCTGTGATCCCCATCTCGCTGAGCCGCTCTTTCTCTGCTGGGCTTAGCATAGAAGCCAAGTGGTCCTCGAGTTCCAGAGCCTGAGGCCCCGGATACCACCGAACCCACACGGTTTCAACAGTCCTCTCCTGATTCACAGCTTTGCTCATGGTATCCGCACCGAGGCCAACCGCAACTGAGGCCAGAGTGGTTATGGTGATTGCCGTCAGAAAGGACCTTCGCCGGTGGGGGGAATCCGCGCCAGCGACCGGAAGAAAGCCGCTCACCCCTGCCACCATCCACACGAGGCCAACCGGGATCGAGAACGTCCCAAAATACGGGGAAAGAAAGGCGGAGAAGACGACGATGCCCCACAAGAAACCGGCACCGGCGCCAAGCAGAACTGCCAGTGCATATCGCGGGACACCGGCAATGCGGCGAATCCCTTTGGGGGCTATCGCCGCGCCGAGGCCAAGTGAGAGAGCCAAGGGCGCCGTCCAAAAGAGGATCATCAAGAGCTCCCCTGGAGTGTTGAGCGTGGGGCTGGCAAGCATGACAGCCGCCGTCAACGCCGCCGAAGCAAGACAGAGAATCGCCGAACGGACCCCATCGGAGAGATGAGCGCCTTGGAGTCGCGGCAGGTGCTTGCCCATCGTCCGCCCCTAACCCTCCTGAGATAGAGGAACGCCGCAAGAACAGAGGGCCTCTGCCACAGGATCGGCGGGGATCTGCTGCGATTCCTGAGAGATGACCTTCTCGCCCCCTATCCTAGCATCGAGGTCTAGCCCTGTCCGAGTGGGCCCATCGGGCACGTATCTCTCCGGTGGACTGGAGAGGCCTTCGATGTACAACTCATGCCAAGGGTAAGCGCTGTGCTGCCCCAAATATGTCACTATTCCTTCCGCGAAGTCAAACTCCAAGGAATATCGGTATCGTATGGGGGGTGTGAGTCCAGGAAGTCCTAATGGCATAGTGCCGGACTCGGGGGAGTCATAGATGTTGATATCTACAGATACAGTGCACAGGTCCGGCGAGCGATCCACAGTTGCAGGAGGAGGCGCGGGCGCCTGTGCCCCGGCGGTTCCAAATCCAACCCGACCCCCGAATGGGTCAAGGTAAAGGAATGCCACTCTTGTCTTTCCCGTGCCCGAAGTGGAATACGGCTGAGAGGCTAGCGGATTGCTGTCCACGACAATTTCGTGCCAGACCCGGGCACTAGGTCGAACACCACCTTCAAAGAAACTCCGATCATCACCATCGAAAACGCCGAGGGCGAACGCGCCAACGGGCACGTTGTACACAGACTCCCAGTAGGTCGGATCCCAGACCTTCGGGTAGTACACATAGGGGAAGTTGATCGACGATGACTCGATGAACGCCGAGGCCCAGATCTTAATGGGGCTCAGGCCGGTTGGGTCGATATTTCTGACAGGGTTGTGTACAGCGTACGCCCAAGGGTTGACGGATAGCGCCCCTGGGGCTGCCTGGCGAAGGGGATCTGCGGTAAGGAATCTGCCTAAATCTGATGCGTAGTACCTCGCCCTCAGATACACGAGCCCCGTCCCATCCACCTGCTCCCCCGTGAAAGCATAAGCCGAGCCCGCCTCGCCCGTGCTCTTGAGCATCGAACCGAAGGGCTCAAACGCCCGCGCCAGCCTGACCTCACCGCCCGCATCCAGAAGCTGCCTCACGCTCCCCAACGCATCGCCCAGGTGGTACTTCCACCCTCCCGGCTGCTCCTCGCCGATCCGGCCCACCCCGTAGAGGTAGGCGCTCGTCCCGTCGGATAGCACCTGGGTAAGGCCCGTGTTCAAATCGAGGGCGTAGTTGATGGTGGAGCCGCTGACGTCCTGCGTCACCCGGTCTCCGAGGCCGTTGTACGCGAAATCGTACCCCCCAGTCGGATGCTCCACGGTGACGAGCCGGTTGGCGTGGTCGTACGAGTACTGGCTCAACCCGTCGTCGAGCAGGTTACCGTTCGCATCCCAGGCGTACGGCACGCCGTCCACTTCCGCTAACCTATTCGCGATGTCATACGCGTACTCATTCGTGCCCGCCAGGGTCTCTTGGGTCAGCCGATTGCCTACGGCATCGTACGTGTAGTGGAAGAGCTCGCCGGTGGAGTAGTCGGCGGCGGTGAGGCGGTAAAGCGGGTCGTACGCGTAGTCGATGATGACGTTCCAGGAGGTGGGTGCCGACGTGGGCGTGGCTGTCGGAGTCGGAGTCTCTGACGGCGTCTCGTTTGGAGTTGGAGTGTAGGTTGGCGTCTCGGTGTCGAGCGGCGTCGGGGTCTCCGTAGGGGTATCCGACGGCGTCGGCGTCTCGGAAGGCGTCTCTGTGGGGGTAGGTGTGTCCGTCGGAGTATCCGTCGGCGTCGGCGTGTCGGTAGCCTGCAGGGCAGGCGCGGCCAGGCGGCCTGCGCCCATCATCGGCGCGGAGGCCGAGCCTCCGGAGCCCTCTGTCCACTGGGATAAGAGCGAGGCCGAAGCGCCGATGCCGAGGTCGACCCACTTCGCGATGAAGGCACCGGTGAAGTAGCCGTTTGGCGCAACGGAGTGGCTTATTCCGAGGGACCGCGCCCGACCGGGATGGAGGGCACGTCATCGGCCCGAGTCATGGTGCTCAGACGATGAAGGTGTCGGGGATAGAACGCGACCGCTCACGGCCAACTCATCGCCCCTCCTTCAGACAACGCCCCGCCAAGATGTTCTGCGCGAAAGTACGTATCATCCGATGGTCCCGTGAAAAGCAGGACACCTCGTGAGGTCAACTTGGCGTCCGGGGGAATCGTATCCCACGCGTGTCCACCTTGGAGGTACAACACGGACCCCGAGAATGGGTACGGCAGGAGTACCTGCCCATCAAGCGGGCCGCGCATAAGGATGTATACAGAAACAGGCGGTAGGCCCGATCGAAGCGTGACTGCGTGATCGACCTCAACCGCGCCGATGATGTCAGCCTCCTCGAGCGCTCGCGTGTCATCGCTGGAGAGAATTCCCAGCGGGTCAATGAGCCCCCGATTCTGTTGGTCGGGCGCCCATCTTAAGAAAACGAGTCTAACGTCCCGATAGCCGGTTAATAGGGCCTCAGCCGGAGAGATCGCGACGGGTAGCAACACCACGAGCCCAAGGAGGAAAGCCCATTGAAGGCCGCGCCTCGATCTTCGACGCAACCGCAATGCCGCAGCGAAAGCCGCAGAAGAGGCACCGACGGCCCAAGGCGTGCCGACTGATCCCAAGTTCAACGAAAACGGACCTAGGACCTTTGTGACAACCCACAACCAAGCCACGGCCTCGGTTGCGCCTAGTGCGATCGACAGGGCGGCAAGCAAGAGCGCCGAGATGGGGGGAGCCCACCAGCCGAACATGGCGGCCACCAGGGACGCGCTTACAACAAACGCCAGAGTCCACAGGACATCCGCCCCGCTCGGTGAGTAGGAAGGATACATCAGATACCCGGCCAACCCTGCAGCGCCGATGCCAAGAACGCAGAAGAGTCCTGCATAGAAGAGGACCCCCTTGCGATCTTTCTCGGTAACAGTCATTTGCTTCGCTATGGCCACCGACCCCACGCGGTCACGCCTGTGGGGGGAACGGCTGAACGCAGGACGTCAAGCCACGGTTGGCTACAACCCTCCAACAAGGAAGGGAACTCAACAGTGCGGGGTGGTACGGTGAAGAGCGGCCATCTGGCTAGTAGGAGCGCCGAATTGCCCGGAGGTGGAATGAAGCCAGGCAACTGCGCGCTATCCTGCAAGCCAGTAACATGAAGTTCGTGCCACGGGTACCACGTATGGCTCCCTGATGTTGTTAGGGTTCCGTTGCAGACATCAAACACAAGGTCGTAGTTGTACACAATTGGAGGGGCGATGGGCGGCTCAAGAGGGATCGCTGCCCTCGCTCGAATTTCCACTAATGTTGTGCAGCCGCGCGAAGATATCTTGGCTTCGTCCGGCGGGAGTGCCGTAGCTCGCTCGGTTGTCTCCTCGGCTAAGAACGCGTTGAAGTATGTAACCGCAGACTCACCGGCCCCAGCTTCATTGAAGACCGCGTGGCCTCCTTGCAGAGAGAGATCCAGAAGCAGGTCATGCCAGAGCCGTGAGGACGGCCTTGGCACCTTCGGGAGAGGTCTCGCGGGGCGATATCCCGAATAGAAACCTCGGGCGTCTCCCGCGAACTCGGCGGCTGGATCCACGGACCATCCACTGGAGCCTGTAAGTGGATCGATGACAAAATAGAGGTGGGGAAGAGTGATCGACTCCGGCTCAATGAATGCCGCGGCCCAAATCCTCACGCGCAGCATCCCGCTCGGACCGGCAAAGTTCACGGGGTCGCCAGCGGCATACGAGTAGGGATGGAAGCTGACTGGCAGAGAGGGATCTCCAGCCCAGACGTCGCTGGTGGAGAATCTGCCCGAGGTTGGCGAGTAGTACCTCGCCCTCAGGTACGTCAGCCCCGTCTCATCGGCTTGCTCTCCTGTGAAGGCATACGCAGAGGTTGCGGTGCCGGCGGTCATCAGCATTGACCCAAACGGCTCGTAGTTCCTCGCCAACCTAATCGACGCCCCTGAGTTTGCCAGCTGCCTAACGCTCCCCAGCGCATCCGGAATGTGATATTGCCACCCTCCCGGCTGCTCCTCGCCGATTCGTCCCACGCCGTAGAGATAAACGTTCGTCCCGTCGGATAGCACCTGGGTGAGCCCGGCGTTCATATCAAGTGTGTAGTTGATCTCGGAGCCCGGAGTGTTCTGAACCACCCGGTCCCCTAGCCCGTTGTAGCGGAACTCGTAGGTGTCCGCCCCCTGCGCCAATGTTGCCAGCCGGTTGGCGTGGTTGTAAGTGTAGGTGCTCCCACCATCATCAAGCAGGTTCCCATTCCCGTCCCACGCGTAGGGCACACCGTCCACTTCGATGAGCCGGTTCGCGATTTCGTAGGCATAAGTGTTCGTGCCGGCCAGCGCATCCTGTGTCAGCCGGTTGCCTACGGCATCGTAGGTGTAGTGGAAGAACTCGCCGGTGGAGTAGTCTGCGGCGGTGAGGCGGTAGAGTGGGTCATACGTGTAGTCGATCACGACGCTCCACGAAGTCGGAGCCAGTGTGGGTGTAGCGGTCGGCGTCGGGATGTCTGTGGGCGTCTCGGTTGGAGTTGGAGTGTAGGTCGGCGTCTCGGTGTCGAGCGGGGTCGGAGTCTCCGTGGGGGTATCCGACGGCGTCGGCGTCTCAGACGGCGTGTCCGTGGGGGTAGGCGTGTCGGTCGGAGTGTCTGTCGGTGTCGGAGTGTCTGTGGTTTGTAGCAGCGGCAGGCGAAGCGGCGCGGCCAGACGAGCGAATCCGATCATTGGGACAGTCGTTTCACCGCCGGTGCCCTCGCTCCACTGGCCCAGGAGCGAGGCCGAGGCACCGATTCCGAGGTCTACCCATTTGGCAAGGAAAGCGCCGGTGAAGATTCCGTTCTGTCTTAGCCATAGCGTCCCGTTCGGGGCATACACGTTCGCGTGGATCGTCGTGCTGATACCGAACTTCGCCGCCTTGGGCGTGGCGCCGAGGTTGCCCGTGCTGCCGTTGATGCCGTTGACGTAGATGACGATATCGCGAGCGTCCACGCCGCTGGAGGCGGGACCCGGGCCGAGGTAGGAACCCTGATCGACGGCCAGCTTACCCGCGATGTGGATCTCGGAGGGAGCCTGGAAGTTCAACCGGACGTTCTCTCTCACATCCCACTCGGAGAAGTCATACACGCCGCCGGTGAAGGTGATCGTCGAGCCGAGCCGCGCCTTGAGCAACCCGTAGGCCCCGGAGTCGAGCGAGAGCGAGCCCCCCGGGGTCGTCGCAGGCGCGCTCGTTTTCCGCGCCTCCCTTACAAAACGCTACGACCAGCCTTCTCCCAACCCTTCGGGATGAGGATAATCACCGATAAGGAGGCCCCCCAAGCAAGCGTGCCGCCGAGGCAAAGCGGAACTACCCCGAGGAATGCTCCCCCAGACAGAACGTTGTAGGATAGTGCCGAGCCGATAACGGCTAGGCAGTAGACTAGGATCACAAGAACCCGGAAGCCAAGCGGCCGTGACCCAAAACCGAAACGAAGGAGGAACAGGCCAAGGACGCCGGCTAGTAACCCTATTACCACTGCGGAGATCGTGGCCCCGGTGTAGACTGGCACGCGATTCACCAAGTCCCAACCGCCTACGGCAACCAGGATATTGGGTAGTATGAACGGGCTTATGGGTCCCAGAAAGCAGCCTGTGATTGCAGCCAGAAGTATCCACGCCGCCCAAAACAGACCAACTCTCCGCATGACGCTACCTTGGTTCACCAACTCGAAGACGGTGCCTTTCGATATCCGAGGGTGGGCCAAACGCTAACTCCATGGAATTCCTCGTCCAAATCCCACCTCCCCATGACGCCCTCACCCCCATCAAACGTCGATGTGTGAGGCCGCAACGGCGACCCCTGCAATCACAACTAAGGAAAACGATCATTCGGTGCCAAAGGGCTGAGGCCGATTTCCGGGTGTTCTGGCGGCCATTCCTCACGGCGGGCTATCTCGTACTTCGGGATTCCATCCTGATAGAAGTAACTCTCCAAGCTCGGGTAGGGATCCCGATCCAGGAACTCCATGCGCCAGATCGACTCCTCCCGCCTGTTCGTCGTTGTGCCAATCGCCATCTCGCCGTTGATCGCGCCCATTACTACGTAGCTGGCTCCCTTGGCCACGCCGCTCGAGACTTCGGACGCTAACCGTATTGCAAGAATCTCTCCACCGTAGAGTTGGCCAAATGCCGAATAGGCCTCAGACAGGTCGCATCGAAGGAAGCCCGAGAAGCCATTGAGCAGGTCCCACGTGACCATGATGTCGAGGTCCGCTTCATCCTGCTCAATTGCAAAGTCGTTGAATTGTGGATACGGCTCAAAGCACCCGAATACAGTGCATGAGGGGTTATCCACATGCTCCTGGACTTCCGTCACTTTGCCGTTCCCGTCAAGATATATGTAGGCGTACCCGCGCGACTTCTCTCTCGGTGAGTTGCTGCTGAAGCCTCGTCCATCGCCATAACCCAGATCAAAGAAGATACGGGGCGTCTGAATAAAGAGGTCAATGCATATGACGTTTCCCGACCCTGGGGGAGGGGCCGGACACTGTCCGCTGGCATCACTGAGTGTCAGGGGGTTCGCCAGAGCGTACAAGTAACCGTTCATCGACGCCGGCAATTGGGCGATGCCGGTCCACGGATCAGGAGTGGTGAAGCGGGCTGTCGTAGGAGAAAGGTACCTTGACCTCAGATACACCAGCCCTGTCCCATCGTGGGCCTCGCCCGTGAACTGGAACGCCGTCGAGGCCGTGCCCGCGCTCGCGAGCTGTGATCCAAACGGCTCGTACGCTCTCGCCAACTGCACGTCCCCCGCCGTATCCGCCAACTGCCTCACGCTCCCTAGCGCATCCCCCAGGTGATACTGCCACCCTCCCGGCTGCTCCTCGGCGATGCGCCCCATGCCGTAGAGGTACGCGCTGGTCCCGTCGGAGAGCACCTGCGTCAGGCCAGTGTTGAGATCGAGCGTGTAGTTGATCTCGGATCCGGGAGCGTTCTGGACCACCCGGTCCCCTAGCCCGTTGTAGCGGAACGCGTAGTTGTCGGCCCCCTGCGCCACGTTCACCAGCCGGTTGGCGTGGTTGTAGGTGTAGGTGCTCGCTCCGTCGTCGAGCAGGTTCCCATTGGCGTCCCATGTGGACGCCACTCCATCCACTTCGATCAGCCGATTCGCGATGTCGTAGGCGTACGCGTTCGTATCCGCCAACGTTTCCTGCCTGAGGCGATTTCCGACGGCGTCGTACCCGTAGTGGAAGAACTCGCCAGTCGAGTAGTCGGCCGCGGTGAGTCGATACAGCGGATCGTACGTGTAGTCAATAACGACGTTCCAGGAGGTCGGCGCCGATGTGGGTGTAGCTGTCGGCGTCGGGGTGTCTGTCTGTGTCTCGGTGGGCGTCTCGGTTGGAGTCGAAGTGTAGGTCGGCGTCTCGGTGTCGGGCGGCGTCGGGGTCTCTGTGGGGGTGTCAGACGGGGTCGGCGTCTCGGAAGGCGTGTCTGTAGGGGTGGGCGTGTCCGTCGGAGTATCGGTCGGCGTTGGCGTGTCGGTTGCCTGCAGGAGCGGCAAACGAACAGGCGCCGCGAGGCGGCCCCTAGAGAGAATCGGCGCGGCCGCTGCGCCGCCAGAGCCCTCCGTCCATTGGCTCAGGAGCGAGGCGGATGCACCGATGCCCAGATCCATCCACTTGGCAAGGAAGGCTCCTGTGAACTGTCCATTCTGCCTGAGCGAAAGCGTCCCATTGGGAGCGTACACGTTTGCCTGGATTGTCGTGCTGATCCCGAACTTGGCCGCCTTGGGCGTTCCGCCGAGGTCGCCGGTGCTGCCGTTGATCCCGTTGACGTAAATGACGATATCGCGTGCGTCCATGCCGCTCGAAGCGGGATCGGGCCCCAGGTAACTGCCCTGGTCAACGGACAGCTTTCCCGCGATGCGGATCTCGGACGGCGCCTGGAAGTTGAGGTGCACGTTCTCGCCCACGTCCCACTCGGAGAAGTCGTACACGCCGCCGGTGAAGGTGACCGTCGAGCCCAGGCGCGCCTTGAGCAGCCCGTGGGCCCCGGCGTCGAGCGAGAGCGAACTGTTCTGCGCCACGTCGAGGTTCTGCGTTCCAGGAGAGAAGGCTGGCACGTCGGGAAACGCCGAAACCAGCGGCAGGTCCACCGGCGTGTGCTCCTGGCCGAGGACGTCGCCCAGTCCGTCCAGCTCGTTGTAGTACACGTCATAGACGGTGGCGTTGTCCTTGAGGACGAGACTGTCGCCCATCACGCGTGAGGCCGGATCCTCAACCACGGCGTCGATCCCAATCGTCACCTCGGAGCCTTCAGCCAGGAACGCACCCGCGCTAGCGACATTCGCCCCGACGTCGCCGCTGAGGACGGAGCTGTTCTGCTCCACCCATACGCCTGCCTGGCCCAGGAGGACGAAGTCGCCGACCATGGGGGGAGCCGAGGGCGTTGGGGTAGGGGTCTCGGTGGATGTCTCGGGCAGGAGCAGGTTCTCGATCACCCGCACCCGGTTGCCCATCGGATCGCTAGTGGCGATGACGTCCCCGGCGGCGTCGTACTCGGACAAGGAGACCCTCCGCCGGAAGTCGAGGGGTCTTCTTGACCACTCTACCTGCTGCTGGCTATTCCCTCGTGATCCGTGTCAACTGTGGATGACAATGGATCCTGCCCCAAGGGGGACCATGGGCGGCCCGCCGTCCTCCGAGCCCAGCTGGTTGTCGTACACAATTTCTCCCGTGGAGCGCAGCCAGATCTTGATGCGCAGACGGTCCTCATCGCCGCCGCCCGAGACGGCCTCGTCGACTGCCGTGATCATGAAACCATACTCTCCCTCGCCGTTGATCGTGCCTACCCCTTTGAACTGAGCGCGCGCTCCGGCGACGACGAGCCACTCGTACTCCTCCGAGTGGAAGCTTAGCCCTGCGACTCGGAACTGAAACTCCGTCACCCCCGTAGGCACGGAGGCGCCGTTCTGGTATCTCGACACAAAGCCCAAGGAGGCCCGGCCTGTCAGGCTTGGGTCCAGTGTATAGGCGCCCTCGGGGGATTGGAACCATCCGCCACCGGTTACGAACCCTCCTTCGGGATCATAGATCACGATGAAATCGAAGGTGGAGTCCGCCGAGCCGCCATCTTCGTCGGTCACGCCAACGCCCACCGTGTAGATGCCAGGAGAGAGATAGCTGTGGCTGCCCGCCGCCGTCCCTGCCCCATCTGATTCGGTGACGGACCCCGCGGAGGCCGAGCCATCTCCCCAGTCCCAAAGCGCGGTGTGCGTGTCTAGCACGCCCGGATCATCGAAAGTCACCTCGACCTCGACTGCGGCGCCGATCGGGCGCGGATCAGGGGAGGCGGCTACCAGGCCTAAGGCAGGCGCGAGGTTGTTCACCACGATCGCCATGTCGTCCGAAGCCGTCTCGCCTCTCGTGTCTGAAACCGCAAGTCGAACCACGTATTCGCCGTTGTCGGTGGCGTCGAAGCTTGTCGTGGGGCCGTCGGGCGGCGACAGCTGCACACTAGGGCCGACGGCGCTCAGGAGACTCCAATGGAACGTCAGGGCGTCGCCATCAGGGTCAGTCGATCCCACGGCCGACAGCGCCACCGTCGATCCTTCCACGACCGATCGGTCGTCGCCCGCGTTCGCGACCGGAGGGTGATTGGCATTGATCCAGATCCTTCGGCGTTCCGGTTCGCCTGATGTAGAGTTGTACGCCACGAAGATGTCGTACGGTCCTTCGAGCAGATCCTCGGTTGGGAGATTGAACCGGTATTCGCCCGCACCTTGGTACACGAGCCCTTCGTCAGGATTGGAGCTGAGCCCGACTGGCCCTACCCACTGACTTCCGATGGAGTCGAACAAGTACAGCGCCACTGTGGGGTCCTCGATCGGCTGGCCCATGTAGTTGCCGAGTCTGAAAGCGACGGGAATGACGTCCCCGACGCGGGCCTCGAAGGTCTCTTCCTGATCCAATGGCGCCAACCATTCGAGGCTGTACCCATTTATCGCCTCCCATGCATGCTCCATGGTCAGCCCGACCATCGACTGCAGTGGATTCCGCGCCCGTTCGTCGGCGATGACCATCTGCAATTCGGCGCTTCCGACAGCGGAGATATGGTCCAGGAAAGTCTCCACCGCATCGACCTGGTCTTGCGTGATCGCCACCTCGCTACCCCGCCCGTCGACGAGCGCCTGGAGACCGGGGGCGAGGAGCTGAATGGTGGCGAAGCCTTCCTCGAGCAATGCCCGGTCGGGGAGCATGGCTTCGGCCAGATCGGGCGAGAACGCTTCGTACAGCTCGATCAGCCGCTGGCCCTCGACCGTCTGAGCCATCACCTGGTCCCGCAGCGCGTGGAGCAACTCCTCTAGATCGGCGGTCTGCCTCAGCATGTCAAGGTAACGCCTTGCGACGGAGGCCAGCCCAGGTGAGGTGCCCCACCTGCCAGCTTGGAGCTCGCTGCGGCCGCAGTCGAACGCGCATAGGCACACGGAGCTACCTGTGGGTGCCGGCGAAGGAGTGGCCGTCATGCTGGGAGTGACGGCCGGGGTGCCAACCGGTGTGGGCGTTGGAAAATGCGGCCCGCTCCAGATGTAGTACACCGTGAAAACACCCGTCACCGACGGCCAAGAGCAACAGGGGAGGCTTTCGATGCCGAAGCCCGAGTACACCGTAGCGCCCGGCGCACCGATGTCGTTCCAGTAGCCTGTGGGACGGGCGCTTGCGAGTGTCACGCCTAACTGGCTACCTGCGAAGGCGCAAGCAGCGTGTTCGGCGCCGTTGTAGTGGGTTCGGCAATACCAGCCAGGTCCGTAATCCCAGGGCGAACTGCTTCCATGAAGGCTCGGGCTGAATCCCAGGGTCTGTGCATCCCTGAAGGAGCTCCGACCGTACGTCGTGTGGACCGCGACGCCGATGAAGGTGGATCCGGCGGGCTGCAGCACCGGGATCACACCGAAAGCGTACTGAGTCCCTGCCGAAGTGGTCAGCGGCAGAGAATAGGGCCCGGTGAGGAAGTAGCCGGTGGAGGGCGTCGGCGTGATCGTCGTGGTTGGGGTGCGCGTCGCCGTCGGCGTGTTTGTGGGGGTGGGCGAGGGATCGGCCTCGACGAGGACGAAGTCGACTGCGTCGGCGAGGACCAGAGCGTTAGCCCAATCCCCCTTCGTCTGATTGGTCAACTCGACGTAGTTCTGCCTGCCCTGGCGCATGTGGTACTGCCCGACGAAAATCCACCCGTTGTTGATATTGAGATCCGATGAGTAAGTGTCGCTTCTCAGCACCCACTCATTGATCAGTCCTTGGTCAATGATTGGCCGAGCCGCGAGATAGCTCGAAGCCATGACTGTGTAGTGGGCTTCTCTGGTCAGGGGAGGGTTGCCGGCACTGAGTGGATCAGGGCAAACCTCAGGGTCGGTGGAGCAAGCATGCGCCTGCGGGATGTGGATATATACAGCGTATGTGCCCGAGCGGCGGTCGGTTGGCAAGTGCCAGCGAGCTGAACACGTCCCCTGATTGACTGTTGCGCTAAGGTTTCGCCCGTGCACGGCCCAGTCCAGTGGCTTATCCCCGGAGCGGTTCCAGCAATTCGACGACGCCTCGAAGTAGTCGGTGTTGTCATTAGTCTCGTGCGCGTAATCGTCCACCGCCGGGTTCTCACCGTCGGGTGGATAGCCAAAAGGCGGGGCAGGCAGCGTAAGCGCGTCGCCAGAGGGGAGGAGCCATGGGCCTAGGCTCACGTCCGGGTAATGTCCGTCGACCCACAGAGGTTGGACCTGCTCATTGCCACCCCAAGGATCAATTTGCACGGTGGCGTTTTCCGCCGGGTCCCAGCCGTAGGGATCGACATGGATATTCGTTCCCGTATGGAGCACTCCAAAATGAAGGTGGGGACCACCGGAATTGCCTGTATCCCCGCTAACGCCGATCATCTGCCCTCGCTCGGCGCTCGTGCAATCTCTGCTGCAGGACATTACCGCCAGCGCGCTCAAGTGGGCGTAGAGCGTGTCGTATCCGTTTCCGTGTTCGAGCCGGACGAACAGGCCGTAACCCGACTCACGCTCTGAGGGGTCGTCCCAGCCCGCCCTCACAACGCGCTGACTGTTTGCGGCCGCGAGCACTGGGACATAGTCGAGATCGAAGTCGATGCCTTCGTGCTGGTCGTAGGCGACATCCGGGACGCCTTCTGCTGTGACGTCATAGTCGACAAGCTTCCGGTTGATCCCGTCGGCGGGTTTGGCTAGATAACCGTTGTAGGTAACAAGTTCCCCATCAGCGCGAAGGTCATTCTGTGGGGTCTTGTGGTCGAAGACGGCGTTCAACGAGGTTCGGCCAGCAAAAGGCGGATAGAGGAACGGGTCGACATCAGCCACAACAGCCGGACGCACTTGCGGGAAGCCCCGGCTAGCAGCTGGGGGAGGCTCCCCGAGGGAGGAAACGACCACCAAGGTGGCCAAGCCACTCTTGAAGATTCGTCCGGTGAATGACATCTCAGTTCCTCCTCTGCCCGCCGACGCAGAGACGACCGCCGGGATCAAGGGGCAGAGCGCGGGATCCAGGCCGGGCGCGTAGAGACGATGTGCCCGTAGACGGGCCGGATTTCGCCGCCGATCAGGTCCAGAATGTGGAGGCGATAGGTCCCCGAAGGTGAGCCACGTAGAAACGCGATGAAACGACCGTCGGGCGACCAGACCGGGTTGATGTCGCTAGACGGGTTGTTAGTGAGATTCGTCTCCTCCCCTCCGTCCCACGGCACGAGCATGATCTCATCGTTGCTGCTTGACCGAGAGACATAAGCGACGGACTTCGCATTGGGGGCGATGGCGGCGTAGGCTCCCCCCTCGACGCTCGGGGCTAGAACCCGTCGCTCGCCCGTGTCGGCGTCCACCGCAACCAAGTCCCCATGGTCCCCGCCAGTGAATACGACCAGGTTCCGGCCGTCGGGTGCCCAGGCCGGCGCATTGTACGCAAAGGCGTGCTCTAGCGCCTCGTCAGATAGGTGCACGTCCTCCAGGAGTAAAGTGTCGGCCCCGGTATCGAGGTTATGGACCCTTAGGGTGAGCACATCGCATCGGTCCGAAGGAAAAGGTCCACAAGAGGGGTCTGAAGGCGCGTACTCGAGGTAAGCCAGCCGATTGTCTACCGGCGACCACGAGGGGAATAACGCTCCACCCGCAGTCACCTGTTTGGGAACACTCGGCCGGGGGGCTGCCAGGTACACAGCCGGAGCTGGCATCGGAGGCACCTGAAGGGACACCGCGAGCTGAGAACTGTCGGGTGACCAGGTGGGGCCGCCGCCATACGGGCTGTAGTAGTAGCCCTCGGGAGTCACTGTGAATGTGCGCCCGGCCGTCGGTTCGGTAACGCGCAGAACTGGTATGTCGTAGTGCTTCCTCTCCTCATCTTCTGCATAGCCGCTGAAAGCAAGATAGCGGCCGTCCGCGCTCCAGATCATGAAGTCGCCATCCGCCTGGGCCAGATCTTCAGCCCAGCTTGGAGAGGGGATTGCAGCACCAGCGGTATCGGCAAACGCAAGGGGCGGGTCACTGGGGCGCTGCCAACCGCTGCCGTCGACCCAGGTCACGAACATCAGCCGAAGGCTTGGGTCCGCGGTAGGCAGAACCGTCGTTGGCGTGGGCTGCGCGGTGGGGGACGGCTCGGCCGTCGGCGTGGCTACTTCCGTCGGGAGGAGAGGCTTCGTCGCCATCGCTGTCACCGCAGGCAAAGGCCGCGAAGGAAGACAGGCTCCAGTGGAGGCAACCGCCAGTGAAACGACGAAGCATCCAGCGAGGTTCGTGCGATGGCGTTGGCCCATTTGGGTCTCTTCTACTCCCCAGCAATCCAGCCGGGCGCGAGTTCGCCTGGCGCCTCGAACAGCGGCGTCAATTCCCCGTTGGCCCAGTCGCGAAGCCAGATGGTTGCAGCGCCGTCCCGCTGTGAGGCGTACGCCAGGAAAGCCCCGTCGGGAGAGTAGGCAGGCGCGTTAACCCGCTTGCCGTTCAGGCCGCTGACAGGCAGGATCGATCCATCCGCAAGGGAGACGACGTACACATTGCTCTCCAGGGCCTGGGCATGGATGTCAGCATGCATGCTTCCCGGATTCTCCCGATGCACAAACGCAATGGACCTTCCATCCGGCGCCCACGCCGGTGCAAACCCATGCCCACCGTCGACGCTCGCAATCCTCCTCAGTCCACCGCCGTCCTCCCCGCCCACCCACAGGTCGCCAACAAGGAATGGAATTGTGTTGTCCGCCATCGAGATATAGGCCAGGCTCTTGCCATCCGGCGACCAGGAGGGAAAGATCACCAGGTTCTCCGTGTCCTGCAACAATCGTCGAGCGTCCGAGCCATCCGCATCGGCGATCCAGAGCGAACTCCCCCAGCCAACTCCGTCTGTCGTGGCGTAGAGAATCTTCTTGCCGTCCGGGCGGAACGAAAGGTTGTAGGTCGAAATGGGGACGTCGAGCGGCGTCGACCGCCCGTCCGGGATATGGACGCGCACGACTTGCGGACCAAGAACGGCGTCGAGCCGAACGATCACGTCGTTGCCGGCGGGCTCCCAGGCCAGGAAGGTCTGCTCGTGGCCGAGCAGGCTGTCCGGCTCCCACACCAGAGCCGAGCGCAAGTTCACGAATATCAGGTAGCCGCCGCTTTCGCAGTTCACCTCGATGGCCGCCCACGGACCACGCGGAGCGGAATGTAGCTCGTCGGCTACACAGCCGAAGGGGATATCGAGGGAGGCAACTGGAGTCGGCCGGGCGTTGCCGCGCAGCGATCCCTCAAGCTGGGAACGGGCAAGTTTGGAGACAGTGGCGCCTTGGCCGGACTGCTCGAGAAATCGCCAATCCTTCGAACTCGGGAATAGGCGTGCTTTGCGGTTGACCACCGACGGCAGCGAATGCAGCAAAGTAGTTCGCCCCTGTCAGGGCGAATACCAATAGTGGCAGCAGCCGCAGCGCGGTCACCGTCAGTGGACTCCTGGATCGAACTCCGCGCTGAACACGGCGCAACAGTCCAAGGTCACTCGATCGGGACTTGGTCCTATCTCTCTTCATTTGCACGCCCTCCCTTGATCTGACGGAAGCGCAGTGGTCCGAACTCAATCAGAAGACGAGAAAACCCCCTCGGGTTTCGAGTACGTCTGCCTTGGGGAAGAAGAAATTCCGCGCCCCAGTCCCCCAGCGCTTGCCAAGTAAGTTACGATGTCGAGGCGCAACGAGAGCTTACATCCAGCTAGAACGTAATACAAGTGGCTTTCTGCTAGAGCCCACGGGCTTTCGCCGCGATTGGCGTCTATTTGGAGCGTTCTGCAATGCCGCGAGCCGAAGAACGCGGGGGGCTGGAGCTCCCACAGAAGAGCTAGCCTACAGCGCTCCCCGCACCGCCCGGCACACTTCATCCACCTGCTCCTCCGTCATCACCCCCGAAAATGGCAGCGCCAGGGTGCGACGCCCCAGGTCCTCGGCGACAGGGAAGTCACCCTCAGCATAGCCAAAGCGCTCGACGAAGTAGGGCTGCAAGTGGATCGGCGTGAAATAAGGGCGGCTCGGAATCCCGTCCGCCTCCAGCCGGCGCGCGACCTCGGCGCGTTGCAGCGCAGGGTCGAGCCGTACGACGTAGACGAACCAGCTCATCATCGTCGTGGTCGGCGCCATCGGTAAAGCGCTAACCCCGGGGATCTCGGCGATGCGCTCGCCATACCAGTCCGCCACGCGGGCGCGGCGCGACAACAACTCGTCGAAGCGCTCGAGTTGCGCTGCGCCCAGCGCCGCGCTCATCTCATCCAGCCGGTAGTTGTAGCCGAGGTAGGTGTGCTGCAGCCAGGTGTCGCCCGGTGCGCGACCCTGATTGCGCAGCGACTGGATCTTGACGGCCCAGTCGTCGCGGCTGGTGACGATCACCCCGCCCTCCCCCGTCGTCATCTGCTTATTGGGGTAGAACGCGAACACGCCCACGTCGCCGAACATTCCCGCCGGCCGACCGTTGTACTCGGCTCCGAAAGCCTCGCAGGCATCTTCGATCACGGACAACGAGTGCGTTTTCGCTTCTTTCATCAGGCGATCGTAGTCCGCCGGCTGGCCGAAAGCATCCACCACCAGCAGCGCTTTCAACGCTCCATCCGCCGCGCCTCTTCGAGGCAGCCGACGCTGCCTCCGCTCCCCGCTCTTCAGCAGATCGTGGACGGCGTCCTCGACCAGCGCCGGATCGATGTTCCCCGTCTGCGGGTCGACATCGACAAAAACCGGCACCGCTCGTTCGTAAAGCAGCACATTGGCCGAGGCGACGAACGAGAACGGCGTCGTGATCACCAGATCGCCGTCGCCGATGCCTGCCGCCAGGGCAGCCAGGTGCAGCCCGGCCGTCCCCGACGAGACTCCGATCGCATGCTTCGCGCCAACCCGCCGCGCCACGCCCGTCTCGAACGCTTCCAGCCTCGGTCCCATACTCAGGCGCGGCGTCCGCAGGACTTCCAGCACGGCCTCCCGCTCGCTGTCGGTGAGGTCCGGGGAGGACATCGGGATGTTCAAGGGGCGCGACCCTCATCGGCGATTGGTGATTGGTGATTGGCGATTGGAGACTGGTCACGGGTCACTGGTGACTGGAAACTGACAATCATCGATTCGAGGTCTGGAAACTCAAGGTCGGGAGCGGCTTCAGGGGCGAAGGGTTCCTCGTCGTGGTGCAATCCGTCCGGCCGCCGAACGCGAATGCTGAACCAACCGGCGCGCCGCGCGCCGAGGAAGTCTTTCCCCGGATTGTCACCGAGGTAGACAGCGTCGGCCGGGGCGATCCCCGTCCCCATGAGCCAGAGCTCGAAGGGTCGTGGGCTCGGCTTCCAATCCAAGCGATCTTCTTCACCCAGGACGACCACCTTGTCGAACCCCAGGCTCAGGCCGAGCGCCGACAGTTTCATCTCCTGCACCGACCGCGCGCCTTCGGTGATCAGCCCGAGCTGCGCCTTCCCGCGCAGCGCCGTCAGGGTCGGGAGGACATCCGGGTAGAGCTCGAGGCGTGGTTGGTGGCCGCGATAAGCAGCGATCATCTGCTCCCGGTTCCCCTTTGCGGGGAACCCACACCGGTCGAGCCAGCGGTCGAAGGTGTCGCCGCGCACCCCCGCCTCGAACATCGCCCACAGCTCCTCGAAGACCACCTGGCGCTCAACCCCGAGCTCGGCCGCCGCCCAGCCGGCCGCCGCCTCGAAACCGCCGCGGACGTAGTCGCGTTCCGGGTACAACGTGTCATCCAGGTCGAACACGACCGCCCGCCAGCGGTTCATAACCCTCCCCCTCGAGAAAGAACGAGTCGTCGTAGCGGGTCAGATAGACCCCGGCTCGGTAGCTGCCCAGCGGCGGCGGTTCGACGGGCATACCGGCCGCCTCGCGCAGATACCACTCCGGCGACGGGACGCCCGCCGCCACGCCGAGCGGCAGACCACCAGCGAAGCGGGCGTTGATCTCGGTGAAGACCGGACCGTCCTCGCCCAGCAGACACTGCACCGTGATCGGGCCCATCGCCTGCAGCGCCATGGCGATCATCGAGCACCGTTCGCGAATCTCCGGATCGTGAACCGTCACACCCTTGTGGACCTCGCCCCAGCGCACTTCAATCCGCCGCCGTGAGACGATCTCCCACACTTCGCCCTCCAGGCTGCAGAGGACGTCGTTGGTGACCTCGGCTCCGGTCACGAAGGGTTGCACGACCGGATCGGGGATGTAGCGCAGGAAGAAGTCCAGCTCCGTCCGGTCGTCGGCGCGGAACGACTTCTTCCCGGCGCTCCCATAGCGCGGCTTGACGAAGAGCGGGAAGGGCGGATCGGCCGGAAGGTCATGGGCCAGCCACGTCTGCGGCGTCGGCTCGCCGATCGACCGCA
>Ga0184639_10000062_pt1 | contig 36046 bp, 59 predicted proteins | sample PLM31_170_b2_FD_133155 | JGI IMG/M metagenome (GOLD analysis project Ga0184639, IMG submission 133155) | Groundwater sediment microbial communities from an aquifer in East River, Colorado, USA - PLM3-1_170_b2 | ecosystem: Environmental > Terrestrial > Soil > Riparian zone | place: USA: East...
GGAGAGCGGCAGAACAGCCGCCCCAACCCGGGGGGTGTTTCGCTTATGCAGAAAATGAACGTTGCGTTGACTTGCGCAGCCGACCGCCGGGACAACATGGTTGGCTATGTGGCGAACCACGGCTTCTCCCACGATGAGGCTGAGGACGTGGTCCAGGAGACAATGCTCTCGGTGTTCCAGGCCGACGCCTTGGTGACGGCCCCGGCCGGGTACTGGTTCACTGCCCTACGTTCGCGCATGGCGGTGTTCAAGCGTCAGCAGAACAAGGGGCATGGTCGCACAGCAAAGGCGAAGGACCGCTTGGACTGCTACCTGACGGTAGAGATCGAGCGAGTCATCCCCTCTGCTGAACTCGCTCCGCACGACAGATACGAGGTGAAGGAGGTGCTTGCCGAGGTGCAGGCGATCCTGCAGGCGACGGATAGGAAGTATTGTCGGGCTCTGGCGCGAAGTCTCCGCGGGGAGTCGCTGGGCAACGCCGATCGGGTGCGTCTTATGAGACTGCGGCAGCGGTTACGAGCGGCGGTGTCCTGATGGCACTCGCCATACAAGTGCTCGGCTCCACGGCCTACGAGAAGTGGTGCCACAGGTGCCTCGTCACGACGCCCTGGATCGTGGTGTTCCTTCGGGTGGGCACAAATGGGCAGGCAAAGCGAGCGTGCCAGCGCTGTGAGGGTAAGCGTCCGATCATCGTCGGGCCTGACTGATGGCGACAGCCGTCCGCATACCCTGCCTGACGCCGCGCTGCCCACGCCCCGCGACAAGGCGAGGACGCTGCGCAGAGCACCACCGTGAGTACGACCGCACGCCATACCGGACAGCGCAGCGCCGCTTCTACGCCAGCTCCGAGTGGCGGCTCACGCGGGCTCGCATCCTGGCACGCGACCCGATCTGCAGGGACGAGAGCGGCTGCACCGCACGCTCAACGGACGTCGACCACATCGTCACCAAGCGCAACGGCGGCAGCGATGACGATAGCAACCTGCGCGGGATGTGCCACAGCCACCACAGCGCCCGCACCGCGCGAGACGAGAGCTGGTAGCCCCCCTTGAAAAATCGCTACGAACTTCCGCCCATAGATGCGCGCGCTAACTGCACTGAAGCGCCGCCAAGTTAGAAAACAAAATGCAGCCGGGCACTAAACCGAAGGCGAGCCACCTGAAGCTGATGGAGGGCGTTCGCCCCTCAAGGGTTAATCGGGATGCGCCGAAGCCGCGGCCTGTGCGGCCGGTCTGTCCAGGGTGGCTGATGGATGAGGCGAAAGACGAATGGCGCCGCGTCGTGCCGGAGCTGGACCGAGTGGGGGTGCTAACAACCGTCGACATGGCGGCGCTGGCGGGTTACTGCCAGGCGTACGCACGGTGGCAGCAATCCGAGCAGGTGATCGAGAAGGAGGGCGCGACCTACGAATCGGAGACGCAAACGGGCGGGTTGATGATCCGCGCCCGGCCGGAAGTGCGAATCGCACAGGTATACCTCGCCCATATGCGCTCGTTCTGCGCTGAGTTCGGCTTGACGCCGAGTTCGCGGGAGCGCCTGACCGTGCCGGACCTTACAGATGACGATGAGGGGTCGATGATTGACTAATAACGATCCCGACAAGCCTGATCCATCTCTGGTCTCATTCCTTCAGGACCATGGTCCAGCGCTTTGGAAGCTGCTTCTGTTTTGGCGTAGACCGAAGGAGTGGATGGTTGATTGACAGGCCGACTCCCCCCCCAAAGCCCCAGCCACGAGTACGGCCTGATTACAAGGTCGGGCGTGATTGTGGAGAGTGCGGCAGATGGTGGCCTACAGGGCTCTGGCATGGACTGGAGAGCCTATGGCACCGGCTCATTCATGGACATTGGCCCCGGCCTGAGACGTACGAGGAATGGTATCACCGGACAAGGGCGACGTGAGTGAAATGGAAAGCGCGCTCGGACGCCGAGAAGCAGGCCGCCGATCAGGCGGTCTCTTTCTTTGCGGGGCTGAAGCATACGAAGGGGCGTTGGGCGGGCGTGCCATTCAATCTGCGGCCGTGGCAAGAACACGGGATCATTCGGCCGATCTTCGGGAGACTGAACCCGGACGGGACGCGGCAAATTCGGACTGTCTACATCGAGGTCCCGCGCAAGAACGGGAAGTCGGAGCTCGCGGCGGGAATCGCGCTCAAGCTCCTGTTCAAGGATGGGGAGCAGGGCGCGCAGATATACGGAGCGGCATCGGATCGCGATCAGGCGGCAATCGTGTTCGGAGTGGCGGCGTGGATGGTTCGGAAGTCGCCGGTCCTCTCGAAACACTGCAAGATCATCGACTCGCAAAAGCGAATCGTGCGGCACGAGACGGGGAGCTTCTACAGGGCGATACCGGCAGACGCGGCTGGATCGCATGGCTTCGACGCGAGTGGGATCATCTTCGACGAATTGCATACACAACCCACGCGGGAGCTTTGGGACGTACTCACGACATCCACCGGCTCACGCTCGCAGCCGTTGACGTTCGCCATTACCACGGCGGGGTACGACCGGCAGTCTATTTGCTGGGAGCAGCACGAGTACGCGACGAAGATACTGACGGGCGCGATCGACGATCCTACCTTCTTCGCCTACATCCGTGCGGCGCCGGAGGGTGCGGACTGGCGGAAGCCGAGCATCTGGAAGAAGTGCAACCCGGCGCTGGGCGACTTCCGGAACATCGACGAGATGAGGGCGCTGGCGCGGAAGGCGGCGCACACACCAGCGTTGCAAAACACCTTCAAGCGCCTGTACCTGAACCAGTGGACGCAGCAATCGACACGATGGATAGACCTGAACCTGTGGGATGCGAACGCCCGGACGATCGACGAGCCGGACTTGACGGGCAAGGGGTTCTACGGCTTCCTGGACTTGTCGGCGGTGTCGGACATGACGGCGTGGGTGATGGGTTTCCCGCGCGAAGACGACCCCGAGCGGCTGGATATCGTCGCGCGGTTCTGGTGCCCGGAGGCGCGGCTGACCGATACGGCGAACCGCTACCGGGCTCAATACCAGGTATGGAAGCGGCAGGGGTTCTTGCAGACGACCCCGGGCAACGCAGTCGATTACGGCTTCGTCAAGCGGAAGGTTATCGAGGACTGCGTGAAGTTCGGGCTCAGGCGGATGAACATCGACCGGCTGTTTCAGGGCGCGCAGACCGGCATGGAACTGGCGGAGGAGCTGGGCGCGGAGAAGGTTGCGGCGATGGGGCAGGGGTTCATGAGCTACGCGGCGCCGATGGTTGAGTTCGAGCGGCGGTTGGTTGCGAAGAAGTTGAACCACGGGGGGAATCCCGTCTTGCGCTGGATGGCCGATAACGTGGCGGTGAAGCAGGACCCGGCAGGGAACCTGAAGCCGGACAAGGCGAATTCTCAGGGCAAGATTGACGGCATTACCGGGATCGTGGGGCTGCTCGAGGCGCAGATGAGAGACGACAACTTCGTTAGCGTCTACGAGGGACGGGGGTTGATGAGCATATGAGATTGTGGCCATTCGGGAAAACGGAGAAGCGGGACGTCCAGTTCTCGCCGGCGCTGGCGTTAATGATGGCAAGCAGATCAGCCATCGCCGCCGCCGGAATCAACGTCAACCAAGAGTCTGCCCTCCGTTTCATGGCCGTCTATGCCTGTGTGCGGGTGATCGCCGAAGATATCGCCTCCCTGCCGCTCAACGTCTACCGGAGATTGGAGCCGCGGGGCAAGGAAAAGGCACCGATGCACCCACTTTACGAGGTTCTGCACGACCAGCCGAACCCCGAGCAGACGAGCTTCCAGTTCCGCGAGACGATGATGAGCCACCTCTTGTTGTGGGGAAACGCCTTCGCGGAGATCCAGATGGGCGGCAACGGGCGGGTCCAGGCGCTCTGGCCGCTGACCCCGTCACGGGTGAACATTCGCCGGAATCGGGCGACTCAGGAGCTTCAATACCTCGTTACTCCGCCGGGTGGAGTCGAGCGGTGGTTCACAAACAAGCAGATATTCCACATCCCGGGGCTATCGCTAAATGGAGTTACCGGGCTGTCGCCCATCGGGGTGGCAAGGGAGGCCATCGGGCTGGGGCTGGCGTCGCAAGAATTTGCCGCCCGATTTTTCAGCAACGGTGCTAGGCCGTCGATGGTCCTGGAACACCCCGGAAAACTGTCCCAAGAAGCCCATGAGCGTATGAGGATCGACTTTGAGGGGCTCCATACGGGCCTGGACAATGCGCAAAGGGTCGCGATTCTCGAAGAAGGGATGAAGGCGAACGGCCTGTTTATTAATCCTAGCGACGCGCAATTCGTCGAGCAGCGGAAACTCTCAATCGAGGAGATTGCGCGCTTCTACAGGGTCCAGCCCTTCAAGATCGGCGAGCACGGGCGCTCAACGTTCAACAACATCGAGCATTTGGGCATAGATCACGTCGTTTCGACGATCCGTCCCTGGCTTGTGCGTTGGGAGCAGGCGCTCAGGAGGCTGATGCCGGAAGAGGAACGCGGGGAGTTTTTCACAGAGTTCGTTGTGGACGGGCTTCTGCGGGGAGACACCGAGAAGCGTTGGGGAGCCTACAAAATCGGCATCGAGACTGGTGTTTTGTCGCCAAATGACGTGCGAGAACTAGAAAATATGCCGCTGCGGGAGGGCGGAGACGACTACGCGGCGACAAACAGCGGGCCGTCGCCGGCGGTATCAGCCAACGGGAACCGTCCCGCATTGGTAGGAGGCAGAGCATGAGCAAGGTTATGGAGATCGAAAAGCGGGCGTTTCCCGTCGAGTGGAGGGAGGACAGCGAGGGCAAAATCAAGGGCTACAGCGCCGTTTTCAACCGATTATCGGGCGATCTGGGCGGCTTCAAGGAAAAGATAGCCCCGGGGGCGTTCACGAAGACACTCGCCGAAAGCGATGTCCGGGCGCTGTTCAATCACGATCCTAACTTCGTACTCGGCCGGACGAAAAGCGGGACTCTGGAGCTGCGAGAGGATGAAAAGGGCCTCTGGATGGAGGTAGAACCGCCGGACACCCAATGGGCGCGTGATCTGGTGACGACAATCAAGCGTGGTGACATCGACCAGCAATCCTTTGCCTTCAGAACGATCAAGGACACCTGGACGAACGAAGAGGGGAAGCTGCCAATCCGCACGCTCAATGAGGTGCAGCTCTTCGACGTATCGCCGGTGACATACCCTGCCTACCCCCAGACTAGCGTCGATGTCCGGGCGCTCCCCGTAGACGCCGGGATCGATTGGCACCTCTTGTCTGGAATCGTCGCGCGTGCAGCGCGCGGCATTGAACTCGAGGCAACCGATCAGGAAACTCTCGAAGCATCTATCCGCACTCTCCAGACCTACGGGCCGTCAGAGCCGGAAACCCACTCTGACGCGGAGCCGGTCGTAGACCACTCCGAACCCGAGCCGGTCGTTGTCAGGCCACTCGGAATACTCGTGCGGGAATGGAAGCTGCTGGAGTTGGCCTGTAGATAAAACAACCCAACGACTAAGACGAAGCCGCCTTAATGGGCGGCTTTTTTTCATGGAGGAGAAATGACGACTGAGCAAAGGTCAAAAATAGACGTGGACGCGCTCAAGCGCGAACGCGACCGGCTTCTAAAGGAGGCGCGGGATATCCTCAACCTCGCAAACGGCGAGGATCGCGACCTGGAGCCGGACGAGCAGCTTCGATACAACGAGCTGACGGTGGCTGTCACGGCGCGTAACAACCAGATTAAGCGTGAGGAGTTCCTCCAGGGCGAGGAAGACCGCTACCAGGGGCTTGGCACACCCATGCGGCCTGACCCGCAGGACGACCCGACACGCGTTGGGCTTTCGCGGGAAGACATTCAGGGATACTCGATGTTCCGGGCTATTCGGGCGGTCCTGAATCAGGACTGGCGCGACGCTCCGTTGGAGAAGCAGGCCAGCGAGCAGATAGCCAAGCGCCTGGGGAAGCAGACGCGCTCCAACGCCTTCTTCCTGCCCTACGAGGTGACGCGGAATTATCTCCCGGCGGAGAAGCGCGACATCACGATCGGCACAGAAGGCACGGACATTATGATGACGGACTTCGGGTCGCTAATCGACCTGCTCCGCAACCGCAGCCGCTGTATCCAGGCGGGTGCTAGGGTGCTGACGGGACTTCGGGGCGACCTCCAGTACCCGAAGTTGACCGCGGCCGCAGTCGGCGGCTGGGTGGCTGAAGGCGGGGCTCCATCCGAGAGCACGCAGACGTTCGGCCAGGTGAAGCTCGTGCCGAAGCAGTTGTCGGCATTCACGGACCTGACCCGTCAGACGCTGCTTCAGTCTTCGTTCGATGTTGAGCGGGCTATCCGTGACGACCTCGCGACAGTGCTGAGCATCGAGTTCGACCGGGCGGCGCTTCACGGCTCCGGCGCCTCTAACCAACCAACCGGTATTGCATCTCAGGCTGGCGTCAACGTCGTTGCGCTGGGTGCCAACGGCGCGGCCCCGACATGGGCGAACATCCTCCAACTGGAAGAGGAAGTCGCTATCGACAACGCCGACGAAGGGCGCTTGGGACACATTACCAACCCGAAGGTGCGGAGGAAGCTGAAGACGACAGAGCGGGCCACCAACACAGGCATCTTCGTCTGGAACGACCTAGCGCCTTACGGGACGCCGACGACCCCGCTGAACGGCTACACGGCGCTGATAACGAACCAGGTCTCGTCAACGCTGACAAAGGGCACGTCCGGTGCGGTTTGCTCCGCCATCTTCTTCGGCAACTGGGAAGAGCTGCTGATGGGAATTTGGTCGGATGTGGAGATATTGGTAGATCCGTACACCGCCTCCACAACGGGCACTGTGCGCATCGTGGCGCTGATGAACGCCGATATAGCGGTCAGACACGGCGAGTCCTTCGCCGTCATCCTGGACGCCCTTACCACATAGGGCTAGACGGGCTAGGGCTAGACGGGCGGGGAGGGGCAACTCTCCCCGCCCGATAAACGGAGGCGAGCATGAAAATACGAATGCTAAGGGCCACGGTCATCGGGCACGACCATGTGGCTTTTGAGGGCGACGTCGTAGACCTGGAAACGAGTCTCGCGCGCGGGTTCATTCATCAATGCAAGGCCGAGGCGTTCGCCGAGAAAACCGAAGAGCTGGAAGAGCCAGCGAAAATCGAGACGGCGACGGCGGAAGCGCCGGAGGATGCGATGCAGCCAGCGGCGCGCCGGAGGAAGGTGCGCTAGATGGCACTAGTCACGATGGCTTACCCATACGGCCTGACAAGGCAAGTTCAACGCCACAGCGACGAAAGCGCCCCGAATACGACACTCACCGTTGAGGTGCCGGCTGGTAATGTGCGGCGGCTGGTGGAGGTACTTGTCAAATATTCATCAACCCCCGTCCATGCAGGAATCAAGATTGACCTAGATTCGGGACTGGGCGCAAGTTGGAACGTCCAGCTTGCCATAAGCGCGATCAATCAGCAGACATTCATCTACAGCCCGTCAAACGACTTTTATCTGGGCGATGACGATGCCCTGATAGTCACTGCGCCCGCTGGCGGCGGGGCTGTAACTTCCGCGATTGCGGTCTATACGGAGACGCTCAGCTAGATGGCTCTTGGAGACGCCTACGCGTCGGCGGCGGAATACCGCACGCGCGTCACGAAGACCAGCGCCGCTGATGATACGGTCATCGACGAGCAGTTGAAGGCTGTCTCCCATTACATCGATTCGCGCACCAGGCGCCGGGACGGGTTCAATCAGTCGGCAGCGGTCGAGGCGCGGATCTACGATATCCAGTGCCGGCCAGGGCGCGATGCAGCGTTCAGCACGGACTGGGGTAGGCGGCTTTACCTGCCGGACGGCATCGCCACGCTAACCGGTCTCATCGTTAAGGTGGACCTCAACGGCGACTACGACGTCGCGGACGCCGACGAGACGCTGACGATAAACACCCACTTCTGGGCGGGGCCTGCGAATGCGGCTACGGGCTCTGATCCGAGGCCCTTTGAGTTTCTCGACATCAACCCGAACAACTCCGTCGTTTCCTCCTGGCCGGAACAACGCCGGGCGCTAGAAATTACGGCGAAGTTCGGCTGGCCGGAGATCCCGGAGGCGATCAAGGAGCTGACCGTGATGATAACGCGGCAGGTGCGGGATCTGCAGGAGAGCGGGTACACGGCGGCGGTTCAGTCGCTGGACCAAGTGGTAGCCGAGAGCCGCGAGCTGAGTCTGCTAATGATGAATATCGAGAGACAGTATTCACTCCCGCCGGGATTCTGATGGCAACGTCGATAACGGTCACGGTGAAAGGGCTGGAGGAGCTGCAGCGGAAGCTGGCCGACACACCGAAGCCGCTGAAGCGGATGATGTTCCGGGTCCGGGGCCACCTGCTGAAGGCAGCGAAGGAAGGGGCCAAGCCCCACCCGGGGGACAAAGGGACATTGGCGAATACGATCAAGGGCTCGGTGACGGGGACAGGCGTGGCGCTCACCTCGCGGACGTTCACTAGCAATCCGATCGCGCAGGACGTGGAGAAGGGCCGGAGCGGGAGTCACATGGGCGTCGGTCAGGCGATCCTCTTCAAGAAGCGTCACCCCGGCGTCTCGCTCACCGTCCGGCAACTGATAAAGCTGCGAAAGACGCGCGGCGTGCACTTCATGGAGAAGGCGGCGGAGGACACGGCGGCGAAGCTGCCGGAGTTCATCCGTAACACCGAAGCGCAAATCGAGCGGGAGTTCAATTCGTGAGCTGGCCAGACGCCAAACTGCGAATTCGCGACATCCTGCTGGGCGTCAAGGTGACGAACCTGTTCAAGAACCCGTCTTTCGAGACAGACATCCTCGGCGCCGTGCCGGATGCGACGTTGACGGCCGTGCTGGACCCGACAGTAGGGAAAGTCGGCACATCGTCCTTGAAATGCACAGGCAGCGCTGCCGCCGTCGAGACGGTGTTCTTCCGCCTGGAGGACGGGGTGACGAGGATGCCGGTGACCGGCGGGAAAGTTTATACGTGGTCTTTGCACGCCAAGACCGATTTTACCTTCGCCGGGCATATCGGGGTCAGGTATTTCGACGCCGGCGGGGTGTCTATCGTCTCGTCGTTTGGGTCAGGCATCGTCTCAGGGCAGGTCTCAACTGTTGCGGCGGCAGAAGGCTGGAAGCGGCTTTCGTATACGACGGTAGCTCCCAGCAACGCGGTGAGCGCTGAGACAGACATCGAAGAAAGCGTCGGCTGGGGCGCGGGTAAGAACATGTGGCTCGACGGCGTGAACTTCATTCAGGGTGGCGACATCCCCTACATCGACGGCGATCAGCCGGGTGGGGCCTGGGACGGAGTGGCGCACGCGGACACGAGTAATCGCGGAATCCGGCGCGTCTATCTCAATCCACCGCCAACGATCCAGGACTGGCCCTGCGCGATCATCTATCCGCCGTCGTTGCCGGAGATCAGGCGGGGCAGCGGACTGCGGGAGAAGGACTACCGTTGCAAACTGCGGCTGATTATGACGGACGAAGACGCGGACGTGGCGAGCGAGCTGGTAGACACCTTCCGCGAGATCGTCGTGGATGCCTTCGATGTCGACGTGACGCTGGGCGGCCGGGTGACGCAGGCATACATCGAGAGCATCGAGGAAATGGACACATTCAACTACGGAAACAAGCCCTTCATCGGTATGGAGTCCTTCCTGCGGATGGAGATGAAAGAGTCGTTCGCTTTCGCATAGGAGGAGCACATGGGCATCGCGTTGAAGTACGTCGGCAGGCCAGAGCAGGGGTTCATCCCGGGCGTACCGGCGGCGGATCACGAAGTGGAGACGGAGGCGGAGGCGAAGGCGCTGATCGCGTCGCGGCTTTACGAGCGAGTGAAGGGCGAGAAGCCAAAGGAAGACTGACGCCGACTGGCGTCGTAGCGAGCGGCCTTCGGGCCGCTTTTTTGTTGCACCGGAATTCCGGGCAAGGAGGTAAGAGATGGCGGGTGCAGTAAAGGTACTCTCCAAAATGCAGATCGGGAAGGAGACGACCAAGGGCACTCTGGTCGCTGCGACTCGCAGGCTGGTGGGTGACGGGCGCTTCAGCCGGGTGCAGGAGTTGCACCCGTTTGATGATCTGGATGTCGGGCTTTATGCGCGGACAGCGCAGATTCCGATCCTGACGCGGCAAGGGGCGATGTTCGAGTTCCGAACGCCCGTTGATTTCACGCAGCTTCTATGGCCGCTCCTATCAGGCATGAAGGGCGGCGTTACCGGTGTTGGTGCCGGTGCGGATAAGACCTGGACGTTCACGCCCGCTACGGCGACGGGGGCGGTCTTCGACTCCTATACCCTGGAGTTCGTCGAATCTGACGGCACGAATGACGCCGAGATGGAGTCTGGCTATCTCTTCTGCACGGAGATCGAGATATCGGGCACAACAGACGGCGTCGGGGAACTGCGGGCGCAATTCGCAGGGCGCAAGGCGACGGATTCGACGTTGACCGGCGCCCTAACAGTGCCGGCCCTGACATACGCTGCGAACCTGCGCTGGCAGGGATTCGTTGATTCGACGTTCGCCCTTATGGCAGGTGCGACGCCAACAGCCTTCGCCACAGGACAGCTTTATGGCTTCCGTTGGACATGGCGGGACTTCATCTTCCCGCAGTATTACCTGGATGGCAGGGTCGATCTCGACTTCGGGGCGCATGAGTCACGCCGGCGAACCACTGAACTGGAGCTGGACCTGGTGTCCGATGCTGCGGCTGCGGGCTTCGTCCAGACGCAGGAGGCCATCAAGTCGGCTGGTACGCGGCAGTTCATCATGATGAGGCTCCTGGGCCCGACGCTGGGTGCAGCGAACTACAAGATCGATCTGCAGGGGAGCTATGTCCACCTGAGCGATTCGATGGAGCAGAGGGGCGAAGACCGGGACGGCAACCTTGTGACGAGAGCGCACCTGGGGTCCATCTACGACCCAACCTCAACGAACGACGTTCAGGTGATCGTCGTCACAGACGCCGCGACATTCCCCTAGTCGTGGTAGGGGGAATATTGCATGCCGCGGAATAGCCCAACTTCGATGCAGGCGTCAGCGTGTGCCTGCGACGGGATGGCTCTTATTTCCTCCCCGTCGGCTATGGCATCTGAAATATGGCTCCTGATATTGCGAAGGGAACCATCGTCGCAGAACTCTTGCGGATACACTCGTGCGTCGTATCGGGATAGCTCAAGAAAGCCGTCATAGAGCTTCTGATCGGATGATGGCCGAGAGGCGATGAAGACAATCAGAATGGCGAGGGCAAGGGCGGCGACTGCGGCAATAACCCATTTCACGGCCATGAGTATAGAGGAGGCTTTATGCCAAAACAAGCGATGCCAGTGAAAACGATAACCGTTGACTTCACCGAAGACGGCTATCCAGGGTTCGAGTCTGAAGTGTGGGTCAATGCGACGGCGCGTACTCTCCGCCCGCTCTTCGAGTCGAAGGACCCGGAGGAACTGACGTCGCTCTTCTTGAAGCATTTCCCGAAATGGAACTTCCGAGACTTCGACGGCAAGCCGATCCCGCATAGCGCTGACGCCCTGGACGATATCCCGCCTGACCTTGTGCGGGCGATGTGGCGGCGGCGGTTAGAGGCGCTGCGGGAGGCGGCGCTGCCCGCAAATTTAAACGGGCACTCCTTGAAGGAGGAGGTAAAAGCGCCGGCGTGAAGGAATGGCCCTTCTATCCCGAATGGGCTTTCCGCATTGTGGCACACAAGTTCAACCGTCCGGTATGGGAGCTTCAAGGACGGGAGCCAACTGAAATAGACATCTACCGAGAAGCGGAATTGATTGAGGTGCAAGACGAGATCAGCAATCGCCGCGCCGGTATCTACGTTCCAGGCCACTTCCAGCGCAAGAACTCTTTGTTTGATATGCCGATAGGTAACTGATGCCAGCAACACTCGAAACGATTATCCGGTTACGCGATGAGCTAACCGGGCCGCTGCGTAAAGCCCAGAGCGCGCTCGGGCTCACAGGGAAGTCGATGACGGACGTGGGGAAGATCGCATTAGGTACGGCGATTGGCTTTCACGGGGTCCAGGCTGCGGTCCAGGGCGTCGGGCAGGTTATCAAGTCGAGCATCGCGGCGGCGGCGGCCTATGAGGCGCAGTGGGCGCAGATACGGGCACTGACGGGCGCCACCAAATCTGACACCGACTTTTTGTCCGACTCTATCAAGGAGATGACGAAGACTCTCCCAAAGAGTCCGCAGGAGCTGGGTGCGGCAGCCTACTTCATTCTGTCGTCAGGTATTACCGACGCGGCGGAAGCGGCTGAAGTTCTGGAGATCGCGGCGAAGGCGTCAGCCGTTGGCCTGGGCGATACACAGACCGTCGCTGACGCGCTGACCACTGTAATAAATGCCTATGGCGAAGGCACCTACAGCGCGGCTGGTGCGACGGATATCCTCATGCAGGCCGTCAAAGACGGCAAGGTGGAAGCGTCGGGCTTCGCCAATGTGCTGGGCACTGTCGTACCTCTCGCTGCGACGATGGGCATTTCCTTTGAGGAGGTAGCGGCGAACCTCGCCACGTTCACGCGGTTGGGCGTCTCGGCGGAAGAGGCGGCGACGGGCCTGCGAGGGGTGATGAACCAACTCCTTTCGCCGAGCAAGGAGGCCCGCGATTTGTTGCTTCAAGTTGGGCTAAGCGCCGACAGCCTGAGAGCGCAGATTAGAGAGAAGGGTCTGCTGATCGTGCTTCAAGGGTTGCTGGAGAAGTTCAAAGGGAATCAGGAAGCACTAGGGACGCTCTTCCCCGAAGTGCGGGGATTAACCAACGTACTTGCCACCGCTGGCGTTCAGCTCGAAACGTATACAGATATTCTAGGCCGGACGCAAAACGCGACAGGCAATCTCGAAGAAGGATTCGCAGACGTTTCGCAAACGGCCCAATTCAAGATGAAGAAGGCGATGAACGATCTGAACGTTGCGATGATGGAGCTAGGGGCAGAAGGTCTGCCAGCAATTGTCGCCGGGTTGGAGGCGCTGCCCCCGGTATTGGACTTCGTAGGTGACAGCCTGAAGCCGGTCGTGGAGGCTCAGAAGGCCTGGAATAAAGAGGTGGAGATGGCGATGTTCGATGGGCCAAAGCTCGTCGCCACTTTCAAAGACCACCAAAAAGGGCTGGAAGAGAGCGGGGTTAGTGCGCGTAACGCCGCGCTCGAGCTCGGCTTCATGGCGGCGGGGCACAGAATTAACCAGGATGTGCTCAGAGAGTTCTTGGCAGTCTTGGGACTCTCGAACGAAGAGGTGTCGATTGCGGTGACAGAATATCTCCGCGCGACGGGGGCCCTGGGCGACTATTCGCTGGCTGTCAATACAGCGACCGTTTTGCAGAACGAACTGCGGGCCTCCGGCGCTGATCTCGCTGGCGTAGTTGGCGCTACAGGTCTTGAGGTAGAGACGGTCACGAGTAACCTGGAGACGATGGGTGACGCCGCAACGGATGCTGACACCAAAGTCTCGGACTTGTTCAAGGACTTCCAGAAGGGCGCGCGTGACGCCATCGAGGAGATACTGCCGATGGCGGGTGAGTTCGATGAGCTGGCCGATAGCACGAAAGCCAACGCTGACGCACAGAAGGACTGGAACGAGCGCGTAGCGGGGCTCGGAGAGTCGTTGGCCGATGCTGAGAAAGACCTAGCGGACGCGCAGCAAAGTTGGAGCGTTAACCTGGCCGAGATGGGGGAAGACCTGGCTAATCTGGAGGCGCAATTAGCCGTCGCTACCGAACCCGAAGATGTTGAGCGCCTGACGGATAAGATAGGCGACCTCCACAGGAAGATGGGCGAAGGCGGGCCGGACATTGACGGCATGACAGGTAAGATCAGTGATCTCCGTGAGGAGATGGGCAAGGCGCCGGACACCACACCAATAATCAGTGGCTTTGACGCGTGGCGGGACCGCGTCCACTTGCTGGCCGACGATTACGCCAACATGAAAACAAATATGCAGATGATCATGGATGCGCTGGTAGATCAGCACGTCGTGGGCGTCGGCGAGATCATGGCCGTCATTCAGGCTCAGGGGCCGGAGTTCGCCGCGGACTTCGCACAATGGTTCCGAGACGACCCGATTGCAGCGGCTCAGACAGTCAAGGAAATCATGCCGGGCATCATGGGCGAAGCTGCGCGCGAGGCGATAGCCAACGTTCTCACTGCTGTTTCCCTTTTCAATGAGAAGTGGCAGACAGACGTAATTGGTGCGCTCAACGCACTGCCGGAAGAGAAGCGAGTGAACATCACGGCCACAGTGGATCCGCAATTTTGGTTGTTGATAGCCGACTTAGAGCGCCAGTTTGCTGAGATGGGCGGCATATTCATTGCGCCGGGGGCTGACCCTGCCGGGTTTGCACACGCTCAGGGCGGCGTTGTCACGACGCCGTTTCAACTTGTAGGCGAAGAAGGGCCGGAGATTGCGGCGCTGCCGATGGGGACGCGGATATTTCCCGCCGATCAGACAGCGGCGATGCTGTCGGCGTCACTGGGGGCGACTCCTTCCCCCGCGCTGACAAGCGGGGCGAGCGGCGGCACGACGTACAACATCAGCATCGGCAACGTCATCGCGAATAACCCAGAGGACTTCATCCGCCAGCTGAGGCGCTACGGCGCGTCGTGACATTCCCGGCAATCAAGTTTCTGGTCGATCTCAACGACGACACCGACTTCGCTGACTCCAATGAGGACCAGAGCGCGCTGGTCAAGGCGTTCAGTTTTGACACAGGGCGTTCATCGACGCTAGAGAAGATACGCCCGCGGCGCGGGACCGTGACCCTGGACAACGCAGACGGGCGCTTCAGCCCGAAGAACTCTGGCTCCGCACTCTACCCGAATTTCACGCAGGGCAAGTTGGCAAAGCTTCAGGCCCGGGTGACTGTAGGGAGCCTGTCGGTCCTTAACGACAATCCGTCTTTCGAGACGGACGTTAACGGCGTTACGGCGACGAATGCGACGGTCGCGCAGGATACGACGGAGGCGCGGCATGGCAAGGCGTCCTGCAAAGCTACATGGTCAGCGGATGCAATTACGGATGTCAAGATTGTTATGCGTAGCGGGGCGCGGATTCCGGCAGCAGCACTAACTAATCATACTTTTGCCGTCAAGCTAAAGAGCGCCTCTAATGCAAGCTTCCGTGTACGGATTAGTTGGTACGACGGGTCGGGCGTATTTATCTCGGCAGTTGAAAGCACGATCTTTGGCCTCACGAACTTTTGGGCTGAATATTCGGTGGATGGGATATCCCCGGCTGGAACAGCCTCTGCAGAACTACACATTGTAGAGAGTGCAGCGTTTACATCGGGCGAGACGTTGTTCATTGACGGCGTGAACTTCTATTCCGGCGGCGCGGGCGCCGAATATTGCGACGGCGATCAGCCGGGATGTGTATGGGCTGGGACGGCGCATCAGAGCCTGAGCTCGCGCGCCGCAAACCCGACGTTCGACCTGGTGACTGGCTACATCACCAGCATCGACGTTTTGAGGCAGAGTATGGCCGGACGTTGTGAGGTGGAGATAATGTCCCGCTTCGATTTCCTGCTGGACGAATACATCTCCATCGGGAACATGATCGACGAGCCGATAGCGAACGTCATCAACCGCGTCCTAGACATCCTCGAGGACGAGCTGATCGTGGACCCGTCAATCGAGCGGCTGACGCCGTTCGTTAACTATTCAGTTCTCGGCAGCGCCCTAGCGCTCATACAGGTTGATTACAGCGCCTCAGATGACGCCGGTGCTATCGTCGAAGGCGATTTCGCTGGTTATTACTCTGTGACGGGAGTGGGCGCTGCAGGCACGGGCTGGCGATATACAGCGACAGCGGATACGGCCAATTCAACCTCTTACCGCGTGGGCATTTTCGTGCGCGCGGCTCCACTGGACACCCCGAAGTCAATGACGCTCAGGTTCGTCAGCAATCTTGGGACGACGGAATCAATCAGCTTCAGCGCCAACACAACCCCTCAGTACATCGAACTTGAGGGTAGTTGGGCCGCGGGCGCCACGGCGCGCTATATCGAATTAGTGCAGAACGGGGCGGGCGTCAGTGGCATCGGCGCCTACTGGGATTGCTTCCATCTCCAGAAGCTCTCCAAACATATAGAGCGGGACATCCAAGGCACGACGGCAACCCTCAAGCACGTCGCTGCCTACAGGCGTTCCGCCCGATCGCTGCTGAACGAGATAGCCGATTCCGCCGGCGGCATCTTCTGGGAGAAGGGGAACGGCACGGTTGTCTTTGAGGACTATCTGACGCGCTCAACGACGCCGGTGCCCGCGATCCGTTTCACGGACTCAGCGGATTACGATGGGCTCTTTCTCTCAGAGAGGTTGAAGTATTCGGAGCAGCTAGACCACTCGTACACATCCGTCGAGATAGTGTCCGATGGCAATCTGACCGGCGGCGGCATTACGACAGACATCATCTCACTCTGGACCCTCCAGCCCGTCCAGTCTTTGGGGAATAACGAATCGCGGACGTACTTCATCAACTATCTGGCAGATGAAGGCAACCCACTGATAGGCCGCTCGCCGGGCGGCCTCGTCCTGGGGGAGCCGGACCGCATTAAGCCTATCGCGATATTGACTGCTGGCTCAACCACAGAGGTCCTGGATAACTACGGCGTCGGGGCCACGCTTGTCATGACTGCCGGGGCTTCTGGCGCAACCTTCACATCCTTGAGTATCACCGGCCGGCCGGCGTTGCGGCAATCGGAACGTTCCCGGGTGAGCTACACGCCTGCCGGCGCGGCATCACGCCTATTCAAGCGAAATCTGCAACTGGATATGCCGATGCAGGGAGACAGGACATCCTTGATGACGACGATGGCGCAGCGGATCGGTGACAAGTTCCTGTCTGGGGCTCAGGCGCTCAAGGCCAACCTGTTTGCGGGAACGACTGAACAGCAACTGGCGGCGCTGGGATCTGATCTGTCCGATCCTGTCTGGCTACGTCACAACTCGGGGACGGCGTTCCTCGGGCTGAACGAGGCGTACTACATCGAGGGTATTTCGATAGCGGAGACGGAGAACGGTGCGTCGGGCAAGTATGACCTCAACGCCATCTTCACGTTAGAGAGAGCGGCCTGATGCCACAGATAACGTTGAACATCCGGCAGGAGAACTACGACCGCTTGCAGATGCTCGTGGACGAACATAACGCGAACACCGGGCAGGCGTTGACGCTGCCCCAGTATTGCAAACGGAGACTGCTTGAGGTGGCGATCCAGCGTGAAGTCGATGCCCAGATTGAGACGTTGCGCGAGAACTCCAAGACGGCTCTAGCCGCCGCTATTGCAGCGGCGCGAACCACGATTGCAGGCGAATGACGACACGAAACGCTCCTGCCGAAGACGCGGCCCGGCGCCATATTGTCCGCCGCCAGTTCCCGCGTTCGTTCCCCCAGCCGGGGGACGTGAAGGATGCCAGGGCGACAAGCGACCTGACGCTAACGACATCCTTTGTTGATGTGCCGGGTGCGACGATTACGCTGCCTGAGCCCGGCATCTGGGAGATCAAGGCGGTCTTTGACATCAGTGTCACTGTGGCAGGGGTTGGAAACTGCATCGGGCAACTTGTTGGGCAAACGACCGAATCCGAACAAGCGATCTTCACTCCAGCATCTACGGGGCGATCCACAGTAAGCCAGGTATGGCGCCATGTAGTCATCACGCCTGGAACCGTTGTTAAGCTGCAAGCGAAGAAGGACGTAGCGACCGGAACCGCGACGGCCCTTGCTACGCATACGACGATCACGGCTTCACGCGGCATGGGCGGCAGTTCAGGCGGCGGCGGCGGTGGGGGAGGTGGCGGTTCCGCGCTGACGGTCCAGGAAGAAGACGGCGCCCCGATCGACACCGCTGTCACGATCATCCGCGTCCCCAACGGCGCGCTGGTGGACAACGGCGTCGGCGACGTAAGCTTGAACCTCAACGGTTACGCACTCTTGGCGGGCCGCGCTGGTGGGCAGACTCTGATTGGCGGCACGGCCGCGTCTGAGAACCTGACGCTGCAGTCGACGTCGCATGCCACGCGCGGCGTCATCCTGGCGAACGACGATGTGCGGCTGGCGTCGGGCGCGGCGATACAAGACAGCGGCGGCACCGACCGGATCGCGCTGGCTACGTCGAGCCCCCAGGTGACGTTGACCGGCGACGTGAAGATCAGCGCGAACCTCGCGGTCAACAACATGACGCCTGACGCGAACCTCCTGATTATCGCCCGTGTGAGCGCCGGTGGCGCAGACGGCAAGGTGGCGATTGTTGCCGACATGGGGGGCATCACCGGAGCGCCCGGTACGAGCTCTATCATTGGCGTTGCGGGCAGAGCGCTCGCGCGAGACGCCGCGACCCTGATCGCCCTTGGGCTGGACTATATCGCGGGTGTCGGGTCTGGGGCTGCAGCGACCACGAACGAAGCATCGTGCATCCGGGGTCAACTTCTCAATGCGTCGTCCGGTAAGACGATCACCGACGGCTATACCTTCCATGCCCGGAATCCAACGGTGGTAGGTGGGCTAATCACAAACGTCTACGGCTACTATTCGGGCATCACGGCAACGACGGCCAACCGCTTCCCCTTCTACGACCTGGGGATCAGCAGCACGGTGGATACAATCGGCAACCGCTTCCGCTCGAACACTCAGTTCGGCTCGGTGACGGGCGCTTTCGGCACGGGTAACGGCGTCATCGGCATCGCCAACGCTACAACGAATCCCAGCACCAACCCGACCGGCGGTGGCGTCCTCTACTCCAATGCGGGGGCTGGGACGTGGCGCGGGAGCGGCGGCACGGTGACGGCGTTCGGACCTGCGGGGCCGCACTGCGGGAAATGCGGGGCGGATTTCTGGCGCGTGTGCGCATCCAACGAGAAGTGGGGCGCTCAGATCAGAGAGTGTGGTTGGTGCGGACAGGTATACAAGAAGGGGCCGAAGTCCTTCCTGAATTTGCTCACACCTGAGCAGAAGGCGGAACTCATCTATGCATAAGGAGGGGTATTTCTAATGCCTGCTGTCATCACAAAGACGGGCATCACGGACTTCGATGAAATTCGGCTGCAGCGTGTCCTTCAGGGCGACGGCGTGACCTACGACTATTATCGAGCGGTTGGCTACAACGTAGCGACGGACGAGGGGCAATCGTTCCCGCCCTCGCGTCGCCAAGGACCGCTGACGGGCACGGCAAAGACGCGTGCCGAAACCCAGTTCGCAGACGCTATAGCGGCAATCAATTCAGCGGAGGGCTTGCCATGACGGACATCGACGACATCATCGCGAAGGTTGACCCGGACGCGCTCAGGACGGCGCTCTCGGAGCGGGAGGCGCAGTTCCGAGCACAGCTCGCCGAGCTGGTTGCGAGTTATCGCATCGAGCAGGCCAACCCGCACCTGGTGGGGGACGAGCGGGTGCAGACGCTGGAGCGCCTCGAGCGGCGCATGAGGGTGACGGCGTGGGGGATCGGGGAGGTCGAGCGGCGTCTGAGCGCCGCGGCGGACGCGCTCCACGCGACGGAGGTACAACCGAACCGCGCGTCGCGCCGGCAGCAAGCGAAGGAACCGGCGCGAAACGGACCCCATTCATCGAAGTAAGCCTAAGTAAGGAGGAAGACATGATTGACCTGGTGAAGCCAAGTGGACACATCGTCGTCCGGCGACCTCTCCATGAAGCGGCGCTGCAGGAACTCTTCGTGGCTTGGGTGGAGAAGGAGCTACTCGTTCTCGGCCTCAAGCCGATGGGGGGGGGTGCGGCTGGCGCCTGGACGTTCACAAACGGCGGGCGGACGCGCCTCCTCAACGGCACGTTCGACATCGATACCGACTCGTTCAAGATGGCGCTGTTCCTGAGCACATCGAACATCGGCGCGGCGAGCACGACCTATGCCGGCGTGACGAACGAGCATGCGAACGCGAACGGCTACACGACCGGCGGCATAGCCGTTGCCCTGACTCTCGCGGGCACGACCACAGTCACTGTTGACATCACGACTGACCCGGTATGGACGGCCTCCGGCGGCTCCATCACGGCGCGGTTCGCGGTGATCTATGAGGTAGGTGGCGACGTTCTGTGTTACTGCCTGCTGGACAGCACTCCGGCGGACGTAACAGCCACAGCCGGCAACACGCTCACAGTAGCGGCCCATGCAAGCGGCGTCTTCACCCTGGCCTAATAGACAGACGTAAACCCAGATCGTCTTGAGGGATAATTTATGGCCGCCGTAACGATGCTCGTCGCGAACGAGAACGGTACTGTCACGTCTGTTAACTCTACCTGGACGGACTGCGCGTCCATCGCCGCGGGCTCGTTCACGGCTGGCCGTAAGTACCTGATAATCGCCAACGGACTCATCCAGTGCCAGGGCGGCGCCTCTGAACACCATATCCGCCTCGTACACGGTACGACGCCGACTGTATTCCCTGACGCAGAGGGTATCTATGACCCTGGTATAGGCGCTGCCGACGGCCGGGCTACGTGGCAGTACATGACAATCTGGACGCAGCCAGGGACGGCGGAGCTTGTCAAGATACAGATTCTGCGCGAGGCCTCTACCGCCAATGTGACGAGCGGGCTGACGCAGATTCAGTGCGTGGATCTCACCGACCTCACCGAGAATACTGACTACTGGTTCAACGAGGTTACGGCCGACTATACGACGACGACTACCCCAACAGCACAAGCTGCAGTCACTCTAACCCCCAATGGTACTGACGACTTTTGGGTAATCGGGAACATCGTCGACGCGCTCCCCGCGAACATCGCTGACGGGACGGACTTCCGCTGCCAGCTCTTTGAGTCGGTTGGCGCTACTACCGCGCCCCTGCTTGACTGGGAAGCGGAAGATATCGATGTGGGGGACGAGCAGCGCGCTGCCTGTCTACAGCGTGTCTGGGCAGCTCCCTCGGCTGCGTCCCGTACCTGGAGTGTCCGCCCGTACCATGCTGGCGGAACCTTCTCAGTTCTCTCCAGCCGCATCTTCGTCCTGCGCCTCAATAAGTTTGACCAGCACGCGATAGTCTACACCGCCGCATCAGACGCTCCGACAGCCTCTCCAACCTGGGAGACAGAGGCGACCGTCAGCGCCACGCCGAACGTCACGGGTGACTGGTTTTACCTGGCCTCGGTCATCTGCACCAACCCGGGCGCAGCGAAGATGCGCCTGCAGCACAATAACAGCGGCTCATTTGTTTCCGAGCCTGCCTACGGCGATGACGAGCCAGTCGAGCCGCCAGCCTGGGATGCTACCGATCAGATTCCCCAGTTCATGGGGAACATCAGGAGCCTCACCAGCGGCGCCTCACGAACGATAAACTTTGACCTCTCGACCCTCGTAACTACTCCCAGCGTCCAGGACCGTTGCATAGTCGCGTTCAGCGCGGAGCTGGCGTCTACCGGCGTTACGGTAACGCCGACGACGCTAGCGCTCACCCTAGCGACGTTTGCGCCGGTCATTCAACTCGTCGTTATTCCAGACACCGCGGCGCTGATCCTGACGACGTTCGCGCCGGTCATCCAGCTCGTAGTCGTACCGGGTGTGGCAGGGTTGGCTCTGACGGTCTTTGCGCCGACCGTCTCTGTTTCAGATAACCAACTGCTTACGCCTCCCGTTCTGGCGCTCGTCACTACGGCGTTCGCGCCGACGGTGACTGCTGGCGGCTCTGGAGTTGTAACGCCGACGACGCTGGCGCTCGTCACTGCGACGTTCGCGCCGACAATCGTGCTGCCCCAGCTGGTAACGCCGACCGTTCTGGCGCTGGTTGCGGCGACGTTTGCGCCGACCGTCTCTGCTTCAGATCATCAACTCGTAACGCCTCCCGTTCTGGCGCTCGTCACTGCGGCGTTCGCACCTACGGTAACTGCTGGTGGCGCTGTAGTCGTAACGCCGACGACCCTAGCGCTCACCCTAGCGACGTTCGCGCCGGTCATTCAACTCGTCGTTATTCCAAACACTGCGGCGCTGATCCTGACGACGTTCGCGCCGGTCATCCAGCTCGTAGTCATACCGGGTGTGGCAGGGTTGGCTCTGACGGTCTTTGCGCCGACCGTCTCTGTTTCAGGTCATCAGCTCGTAACGCCGACGACCCTAGCCTTGCTACTGACGGTCTTCGCGCCGACAGTAACTGCTGGTGGCGCTGTAGTCGTAACGCCCAGCCTTGACATCGCTTATGCATTGCGTGAGGGCGCTGCTAAGCCGTTGGTGGATTTCAAACTCACGCGAGATAACAGGAGCTGGGGATGAGAGCGAGTCGTATTTCCGATGAATAATATCCGTAGCGCGTACATCATTTGGTGGGCCACGACGGCGCATCTGATTATGGGAGTGCTGTTGCTCTACGACGGGGACCTGAAAGAAGTCTCACCCTCGGTGGCTAACACGGTAACGGATAACCCAACGGCGTCAGGGTTGATCCTTGTCGCCGCCAGCATCTTGGCGACTGCAGGATTTCTCCTTCATCCGGCGAACCGCTTCATGTCATGGCTGTTCTTCTTGCCGCAGCAGTTCATCCTTCTGCTGACGATGATCTCGTCGGGCCTCATTATCGTCACCACTGAATTCAATGGAAGGGTAGTCGACCGAGAGACGGCAATGATAATCTTGACGCCTGGGATGGCGGCGGCGTTCTGGCACACCGTTGCGGTGGTGGACTATCACGCCAAGGGCTTCTGGCGGACTATCCGTCTATGGAGGCTGGGATGATCTTCTTGGTGGCGGCTGAAACCATATCCGTCACCGTCGCCGGCGGATTTGTGGTTGCCGCCTCAACTGTCTTTGCGGCGCTATCGCTTTTCCAGAAAGTGCGGGGCGATGTCGCCGCTATTACGGACAAGGCGCGCGCTGACTTGGTGGAGATACTTGAAAAGCGGGTCGTGTTTTTAGAGGCTGAACTGCTACGCCTCAGAAATGACGCTAGCAATTGGGAACGCGAGCGGCTGCAATGGAACCGGCGAGAGCTCGAACTGTTGCGCCTCGTGGCAAGGGTGGATGAGGGCGAGAAGAGAATGAATAAGGTTGAGGAGAAGCTGAACGGAAATGGTTGACATTATCCCGCCGGTTGACCCGCAGGCGCTAAGCCGCTTCCAGCGGCAAGACATCTGCTGGTACTCACGAGCGCGGCTGGAACGGAAGGTGAACTGATGGCGAATACATGGACATTCGACGCACCCGAAGACGGGCTACAGACCTACGCGAACGGCGACCAAGTGCCGCACCGGGGCTGGGTTGTCCGTTTGAATGGCGTGGCGATTGGCGAACTCGAAACGCATCTACACAAGCGTTATGGGCCGGACGCGAAGCTAGACGTGAGCTTCGGGATCACCGCCATCGTCTACTCACCGCCCAGCGGGGGCAAATGAGCGAGACGTGGCTTCCCTTCGCCGTCCGCCGGCCGGGGCCGTTGAACAAGCGCGGCTATTTTGGGACCGGCCCGACACGCAGCCTGGCGCTGGTTGAGGGTGAGGTAAAGCACTCCGCTGAGGGCTACAAGCAGGTGATGCTGGACATCATCGCCAACCCCAACATCGATAAGTCTTGGCCGATGTCCATATTCAAGGTAGGACCGCCGGAACAGCACTACCCGCTGGAGGCGATCTGCTGGATCAACGATGGCCCGGCGAACAATATGCGGTACATCGGCATGGAGCATGAGGGGGTCGCCGGGGAGCCGCTGACCCCATCTCAAGTGCAGTGGACGACCGAGATTTCACGGGCGCTGCGGGCACTCTGTCCGCAGATGGCGGCCAACCCCCCAGCACGACGCGTCAATCTTTGGGAGCATCGCGAGATGGCGCAGACGGCCTGCCCTTCGGGACGCATTCCGTGGCAGGGGATCATCGCAGCACTACAGGAGGACGATATGCCGTTATCCCAGGACGATCTGAACAAAATCAAGACACTCATCAGGGATGAAGTCGCGCCGCTCAAAGCGTGGCTGACCGAGGACATCGACGAGGCAAAGCCTGGGCTGCAAAGCCGCGTGATAGACATCCATGAGGGCGTGGTCAACATTCGCAAGCACTTCAAGGACATCGCGTGACCTGCCCGCGCTGTGGCGGCACGCTCGTCGCCGACGACGATGGGCCGGGCGGGCTAAGGGAAGTTGTCGAGACTGCTGAATACGATAGTCCCCTCTGGGATGATGCCGTAGGCTATTCGCCGGAAGTCCTCAACTAGCAGGGAGATTGCATTCCAAATGTCGTTGAGCAGAACCGCACGGATGAACACCGTGTGCTTGTCAGCGCCCTCTTCTATCGTGGCCGCAAAGTACCCCACCATCGTGGCCGCAAAGTACCCCACCATATCGTCGGCCCCGTTGTCACCAAGCTGGATGCTGATTCGCATGGCTGGAGTATAGCGTGATCGGACTGAACGCGTCGTTGGTGGTGGTACTTGCAGCCGGAGGGCTATTTCTTGGCGTCGCCGCTGGCGTCGTCGGGGCGATCATACTGATTGAGCGCATCGAACGAAAGAGGGAAGAGGCGCGCATGAAGAGGAAGGTGCGCGACGCGATGAGGCGCAATTGACGCTGATCCTCATCCACGACGTAGACACGGAGGACAAGATGAGCGACGTAATCTTAAAGGTGCTGCGCGGCTCGGTCAGGCCGCTGATCGTCTTCGCCGCCTTCGGTGCGGTGGTCGGCTTCTTCGCGACGGGCAACCGAGACGCGGCGGAGTTTATCTCCGTGGCGTTCGGGACGCCGTCGATGGTCTGGTGGTTCAAGGCCCGCGACGACGCCAGACGCACCGGCTCGGACTAAGATGGCGCAATGAGCGTGATTCAGTGCGTCGTTTGCAACGCCATCTTTGAGCCGCCAGTCCGGACGGCGTGCTGTCCGAAGTGCGAAACAAGGCTGTTACCGGTCAATCCTGCAGATGAGGTCCAGGTCTTCATCAATTGGAACGTTCTCCGTTGCTTCGTCATGTGGGCAGAGCGCTGGGCGTCGCAAGCTAAAGACCCGTACATGGTGCGGATGGTTCGGAACCAAGCCGCGGCACTCTCAGCTCAACACCCTGACCGAGCGAAGAGCTTACCCCTGACCTTCATCGAGGAAGTCCAGCAACTACGTGAGACCTTCGGGGAGGTCGATCAGAACGTCGTCACCGAAGAGGACGACTAGATGGCGCGGCGGGGTATAATCAGGGTTGTAAGCCCGTGCGCGGAGCGACTAGAACGCCACCGTGGCGGGCTTCCATGACTGAGACAGCATGATGACGCGGCGGCAGCGACGGCTGCCCAAGTTCCTGGAGGCGGGCGAGCTCGGCGCATTGCTGGCCGTCGCCCACGAATCATCCCCTCGCGATTACGCGATCATGCTAACGATGGCCAAGGCTGGCCTGCGGGTCAGCGAGGTGTGCACACTGGAATGGCGGGACGTTTCGGAGAAGCGCCTCCTGGTGCGCCAAGGGAAGGGCTCTAAGGACCGCATGGTCCCTCTGCACTATCGCCTGAAGACGGCGATTGAGGAGCTACCCAAAAGACGGGAAATGGGTAGCACGCCGGTATTCCTGTCGCGGACTGGACGCCGTCTAACTAGGCGGGCCATCCAGTTCCTGATGGAGCGCCTGGCATCTCGAGCTGGAATCGATCGCGAGAAGGCGCATCCACACTCCGCGAGACATACTTTTGCGGTCAATCTTCTCGAGAAGGGGGCCGACATTCGCACTCTCCAGAAGCTGCTCGGCCACCGCTCGATCTCGACGACTCAGACGTATCTTGACCTCACGGACCGGCATATGGAGGCCGCGATCGGACTGCTGGACTAGCAGCGTCAGCCGCCAGTGGCTCGGCCCCAGCAGCTCAGCGTAGATCGGGACGCGATCCGACATCCAACAGTCCCCGCTCCCTGACCCAATCCAGCGCCCAGCGCGCCACACAATTCGCCTCGTCCGCCTTCTGCAGAACCGCCTGCGACGCCAACAGCACGCCGAGCACCTCCCACGATTTCAGCAGCCACTCCTGCGCTTTCCGCAGGTCGTCCACAAAGGGAGGCATCTGTGAGATTTCGGCGAGCGACCAGTGCCGGACGCCTCGCCCGAACGTAATCGTCGATCGGCCCTGGATGCAGAGGGCGACGACCACGCTTTCCGCCACTGGGTCAAATACCCGCAGCCACTGCAGCGCGGTGCTCAGGCGGGCAAACTCCCCTAGCTGCCAATCGGCGCGCCCATTGCTTTTGTCGATCGCGTCCACCCACGACGGCGCGGGATATGTGCTGCTGTTGTTTGCGCCCGTCGTGATCAATGACGCCGAGTGCGCATCGGGTGGGTTGAAGATACCGACGTTGCCGATGGCCCGGTGATACTCCCAATGCACCCCCTGGCCGAGCGTCTTCCACTTCGCCTGCCAGAACAGGTCGACGTCCGCCATCAGCGCCCTTCCGCCTTCTTGCGCCGCTTATAAAGCGCCTGATACGACAGCGGCCAGCCGTCGCGCTGTAACTGCGTGAGCCGCCGCTCCGCGTCCTCCCGCTCGAACGAAGAATCCCGCGATCTCGCCGTCATACCTTACCTCGGCAGCGGTGGCAACGGTCCTTAGACCACGGAGCACCCGGGTAGTAATAAAAATCGTGCGCGAACAGGAGGCACCACATCGACGCCTGGCAGAACGCGAACGCGTGCCAGAGACGGGAGAGTACCCACCCAATGGTCCCGGTGCGCATAAGGTATCTCACGCACGTATCTCCACTGTCAGCCGCCCCACGCGTAGGCGCAGCGTAGCTCGGAGTGCCCAAGCTGGCGGCAGTCCTCATAGCGGTTGCAACCGGCGACGACGGCGATGGCCAGCAGGAACGCGATCGCTGCAGTCCAGATGACGGCGCCGATCAGGCCGTTCATCGGCCACACCTCCGGCAGGCCGGGCACTTGCCGGCCGCGCGGGCCGCGGAGTAGCGAGCGCCGCAACGGATGCAGGTCCGCTTCCTCTTCACCTTCCGCCCCGTTTTCATGTACCCCCTTTTCAAGCCGCTAGCCGATGCCGGTGCCTGCTCGCGGGTCGGCTATCGTCTTCACTGGCGTCGGCGGCTGCACTTCGGCGCGGCTGATGCCCGTCTTGCCTGGGGTCTCTAGAAGATTCAGCATTGGCTCGTCGAAGTGCGCCACGTCCGGTTCCTTGCCATCCTTGCCCATCGGTGGCCTCACCCCGATTACGGCACAGCCCGTCAGATAAATCGTCCGTGAAATGGCAATGCCCTCAAAGCCTGTAATCGGGTCCTTCACCTTGCTGCCAAGCTCAATCGTCATACCCTTTGCTCCTTTCGAGAACAAAAAAGGCCGCCCTCCCCGGAAGGGAAAGCGGCCGCTGGTGTTCGTTGGCCGTGCGCTAAATCAGAACTTGTCGGGCGTCAGCGTGTCTCCTATATGGATGACTTTGACTCGGCCCTCACCGGCGATAGCCTCAAACTTTCCGTGCTCTTTGGTGTTGAGCGTCACCAGGCGGAGCCATTGAGCGAAGCGTTTGACGGCACGCTGGGAGGCAGGGGACAGCGATGAGACATCGACCGTAGCCCCCACCGTGTCCATTTCGCATATAAGTATGCGCTAAATTAGGCACGCTGACTACGGTTTTTACGTTCAGGGCGGGTGTGTCGGGTAGAATGGTGGCATGTCTTCGATGGACAATGTTTATTACACCTGTACGCTGTGCCGCAATGACGTTCGGGCGTACTACACGGAGCAAGTCCGGGACCTTATCGACCACATGGAGGACAACCACCCAACCGAACTATTACAGGCACTGTCGGGCTGGTTCAACCACAGTGACCCCGACGATCCCGACGCACAGTCCATCTTCATTGCCGGACTCGAAAACAGCACCCCACCGACAGATGGTTGAGCGAGCATCGGCCTGACCCCGATTACGCGAGCAGCGCGATTCGACTTAACTAGCGTATTCGCTTCGTAGCCTCCACCAGGATCGCCGCCTCACGTCCCGACAGGCGCGGGATTCGCCGCTTGAGCATCGACACGCTGAGGCTGTCGGGGTGCGCGAACCTTAGCCGGATGGCCAAGGAGATCAGGCAGACGGGGCAGTAGGGCCAGCGCCCGTCACAGATGCAGTCGAGCGGGACTGTAGAGGGTTTCATTGTGTTCCAGACGCCTGACGCGCCGTTTCCGTTGCTTCGCTGCTTCATTATGTAAAAGGGTCGCACTATATATGAACGGTCGCGCCGATTTACACGGAAAGCGTGTTAGGGAATCGGCTTACGTCAACAGTGCGAACATCTCTGCGTCGTGTCCTGCCCATTGCAGTACGTCTTTGACCGGGGCTCCCAGGGCTTGGCCGAGTCTCATACAGGACACCGGATCGGGGTGACGGCTTCCCGTCATCCAGCGGTAAAGCGTGGATGCTTTGAAGCCGTGTTGGTGCGCCATCTCCTCTACCGAAGTCCAACGCTGAGAGTCCTTCCCTTCCTGGTAAACCCCGCGTAACCAACGCGGGATGTCCATAACCGCAAGCGTACCCACTGTCGTTTCCACTGTCAACATTTTCTAAACCATTTAGGGCCATAAATATGCAACAAAGGCCTTGACATTATCAATGACAGCGGTAAAACTAGTCTCGTGACATTGTCAATGTCAGCGGAAAGGGACGACCTGCGCGAGGCTTTGAAGGCCCGGCAGTTGAAGCAGGTGGAGGTGGCTCGGCGCATGGGTGTGACCCCAGCGCAGCTCAGCCGGTTGCTGGGCGGGAGCCGCGCATGGAGCCTGCTTCACGCACGAGCCTTCGCAATGGCGACCGGCATCCCCTTGGCGGTGATTCTGCCAGAGGAAAACGGCGTATGACGAGCATGGCCGAGAACGCCCGCCGGAAGCGCATCGCCGCCGCGCTCTACGACCGGGGCGCATCCTTCCGCGAAATCGCTGATCTTGTCGGTGTCTCGTATCAGGTCGCGCGAAACTACGTCCAGCCTGATCGCTACAACGCCCGCATTCTCGTCACTCAGGCACTTGCCGACGGTCACCTGACGAAGGCGGACACCTGCGAAGATTGCGGCCTCCCGCATAACCGCCTTCACGCCCATCACGACAATTACAGCGAGCCGTACAAGGTGCGCTGGCTGTGTCCGCAATGCCACGCCTACGCGCACCCACGCCAGCGGCGCTGGTTCGGGGCACCGACGCCCCGCAGGCAGGCGTTGCCGGAGGCGGTGCCCGCGTGAGCGAACGAGCAGTGAAAAGGAGGTACAGCGATGTACGACCCGGAGCCACGACCGACTCCAACGCCGGAGCCGGACGAGCCAACCCCGGAAGGGGAGTAGCCAGCGAGCCAATCCCTGCTTTGAGCACGGCCCGCAGGCGCGGGAGAAAGGGGGTACGGACAGCCATAAGATCGTTGCGGGAGGGCGAGCCATCCATGCCATCTAGGAGAGATGACGGCGGTTGCCAGGCTCGTCCGTCCGCGCTCGCTGTCGGTAGGAGCGGGTTATGAAGTACCGAGCACAGCTTGACCTCTGGCCCGCCCTGCCGATGCGCGAGATAGATGCGGCATGGTCCGCTGGCTATTTTGACGGTGAGGGAGCCGTTTGTATGTCCCTTCCGCGAAAGCATGGCGGCCCCGGACTTCGAATTGCCGTTAGGAGCACCAAGCCAGCATCTCTCGAAAAGATGCTGTCCTTGTTCGGCGGGCGTATTGCGCTCGATCCGCCTCGCCCTAGGCGAAAGGATTGCTGGTGTTGGACGTTGGAGGGCAGGAACGCCCAATCGGCTCTGGCAACGATGCACCCATATCTAACAATCAAACAGCCCCATGCACAGCTTGCCCTGCGAATGCCGATACGTCCGCGGTTCGCGTCAAGGCATCGTATTCCGTCTGACCGCGCGCTAGTTGCAGAGCTTACGAAGGAACTTACAGTGCTGAATCAGCGGGGGCGGCAAGACGATTCAGCGTCCGCGCAGGCTGCAGAGCCGGAGGGTGGCTGCACCCCCAATCTCCATGGCTCCAGTTCTGCGGCCTACGCGGGCATTATCGGTAGGTAGATAACAAAGAGCGCCGCTCCGCTTTAGGCCGGAGAGACGCTCGGAAAGGCAACGGTTCGATGACAACCGATACCAATCAGATGAAGAGTACCAGCAGCAATACAGAGAGCGTCAACACCCCCTGGCCGAAGCGCCCGCCGTGCGCTGACTGTGCCCACGGGTTCTACTTCCACGACAAGACGGTGACGGCAGAGGCGAAGGCGCTGCACCCATCGGGTGAGCTTTGCTTCGGGTGGTGTGTGGACACAGACGGCTGGTGTCTCTGCGCGGGGTACGTGCCGCTGGACGCGGACGCGGAGGTGCGGGCGTGATGACGGCGAGGACGAAGGTTCAGCCCTCGACCGGGCCGTGGCGCATTGTTGGGCCACGCTCGGACGGCAAGACGTTCATCAAAACGGACACCGAAAATCTGGCTATTGCGGCGTTGTCGTTCAGCGACAACAAGAGAGGGCAAGCCAACGCCTGGCTGATCGCCGCCGCGCCTGACTTATTGGATGCGCTGGAGGGCGTGCTGGAGTGGCACAGCGACCACGGTGAGTTTCTGTCTGGTGGAGAGTTGGCGGTGGTTCGTGCTGCCATAGCGAAAGCGCGCGGTGGGGCATGACGACGGACATCGAATCCCTGACGTTCATCAACGGACTCGCCGTCGATGAAGATGGGGTGATCGTCGAGAAGCCGCAAGGCGCCGACGCCATCGAAGTCGTAATGGAGTCGATCGTCCTCTGCCAGCGCAATCAGAAGGGGTGGGAACAACGGGAGGCGCTGCTCCGCAAGGCGCTGGAGAAGCACATGAGCCGCGAGGGGTTGCGGCGGGTCGATACGAAGTGGGGGCGCGCGATCCAGATCGACCCAACCGTGTCGGAGTTCGGAAAGCCGGAGGAAGTGCCAGCCGTCGTGAAAGACTACGAGCTGGACCCGGCGCACGAACTGGCGATCTACATGACGGCGAAGACGCTGGACGCGCGCGAGCTGCGGAAGATCGGGCTGGCAGACGAAATGCTGGTACGGCTTCTCGGGCAGAGGGTGCGCGCCGGACACCTGCGGCTCGATCCGCCTGCGGGTGCCCTAGAAGTTCTAGCGGGAGGGGATTGAGGTGACGACGGAAGCAAAGAAGGACAACAGCCGCGCGGTAGCGAAGGCGCCAGCGGGGTTGCCGGCGACGGACCTGGGCGTAGCGCAGGCGATGGTTTCGTCCGGCTTCTTCCCGAACGTGAAGTCGGCGTCGCAGGCGCTGGTCAAGATTTACGCCGGCCGCGAGCTGGGGTTTGGCCCGGTATCGAGCATGATGGGCATCCATGTGATCGTCACGGGCAAGGGCTCGGACGAGAGGACGACGATCCAGCTTTCGGCCAATATGATCGCCACTCTCGTCCGGCGCAGCGGCATCTACGATTTTCAGGTGACGAAGCACGACGACGAGCAATGCATCATCAGCTTCTACCGGGACCACCGGCACATCGGAACGAGCGAGTTCAATCTGAAGCTCGCAGCGAAGGCCGGACTCGCTGAACGCCCCGTCTGGAGGGCATGGCCCCGAAATATGCTCTTCGCTGCGGCGATGCGGAACGGCGCCAAGTGGTTCTGCTCAGAGGTGATGCTCGGCGTGCCGGTGCCCGTAGCCGCGGGGGGCGACGGTGAGGAGCGGGCGGATCAGGAGATGATTGAGGGCGAACGCGACACCGACATCCTGGTCGACGCCGACGGCGTGATCGTCGAGGAGCCCAGCGTCCCCGTCGTCACGGAGCCGCCGGAGGGGTATGAGCCCAACTGGCCAGAGTTCTGGGCCAGCGCCCGCGAACTGGGGCTCGCCAAGCCGGAGGTTCACGCGATCTTCGGGGTGCCGGAGGAGGACGGCGAACTGAAGAAGTATGCGGAGGCGCGAGGGAAGCGAGAGGGCAAACCGATGCCCCAGGTGGTGGCGGAGATGCTGACGGATCTGAAGGCATCGAAGACGGGGGCCGCATCGGAGGACGTGGGCGCGCCGGTCGGCGAGGACGAATGGGAGTCGATGGCGAACAAGGGTGAGGCGGAGGCATGAAGCGAGCCAAGACCTTACCTGATTTACAGGCGCAATTCAACCAAATCAAGACGGCAGTGGCGGGCGACACGAAGTTTAGCGCAACGGCATTGCTGTTCCTTGTTGAGAATATGCCGCTTGGCAGTGATATCCGTCGCCTGAACGCCACAATCGAAGGGCTACGGAAGGAGTTACTAGCGACACGTAAAGCCGAACGGGCGCTGGTAGCGCGGATCAAGAAGCTGGAGGCGGACGGCGGCGACCAGGACCGCATGGAGCAGGGAGCGTCGGCGTGAGCGACGACCCCGGACAGACGCATTACGTGGGCTGCTGGCGATGGCACGACGCCTGCGCTGACGACAGGATGTTGCGCATCGCCTCAGTGCTAGACCAATGGATGCCGGACGGACCCGCAAGCAGACAGCTCTTGAAGCAGATTGCATCCATTATCGGGGCGGCGGAAACGACAGAAGCGGCGGCGGGCAAGCAAGCGGGCGACGTATAAGGCAACTAACGCTGGCGTTGTGCGGGTTTGCCTGCATGACGTTGGCCTTAATCGCCGGAGGGGTACGAAATGACACGACGAGAGTGGATTCTAGCCCTGAGCGGGGCAGCGTTTGGGATAACCTACGGTGGCATCGCGAGCCAACATGGCTTCTGGCTCCTGCTGGGTGGCCTGACGCTGGTGGCGACGCTGGCGGTGTTCCTGGTGCGCCTGGAAGAGGCGAAGGAGGAACCCCAACGGCAGCGCCGCAAGATGAGCAGCAACCGGCTGTCGAGCCTGTACCGGGTGCCACACCCGGGCCCACGCCAGAGCCAATCCTCACAGGCATTGAAGCCATCATCTGCGTCTACAAATGGAATTGCGGGACGGCGATAGCAGTGTTTAGTTGCGAGAGCGCGGGATTCAGGCCGGACGTGGTGTACGGGCCCACGGTGAGCCGGACGAACGACCGCGGCGTCGCCCAGATCAACGTCATCCACGCTTGGCGGTTCGCGGAGAAGGGTTGGGACTACTTCGTGGACGCCTTCGTACCGGAACGTAATCTCGCCGTGGCGTGGGACATCTACGTGAGCCGTAACTACAGCTTCGCGGCGTGGAGCTGCGCTTGAATGGGATGGCTCTTTGTGCCGGCGCTGGCGGCGTATGAGTACTGAAGCTTTCATGCTTTACGTTGCGCGACATGAGTGCGGGAAGATCGTGGCGGCGGCGGTTGATTTGCCCGACCACAAGAAGGCGTTAGCGCGGGAGATGGCGGACTGGGTGCGACGGGGCGATACGGTAGAGCGGATTCCGAACAGCGAGTTACCCGCCTCTCTCAAGGATTGGTGTCGCTGCTTCATTAAGAAGTCGAAGGCGGAGAAGGTCCGAAGCCCGAAGGCTCAAGGGGCGCTTCTATGAGCACCCTCGCATCGCTGGATGCCTACATCTTCTTCCGGCACCTATTCCCGCAGCAGGAGCAGGCGTGAATGGCATGGCTCTTTGTGCCGGCGCTGGAGGACTCGAACAAGGACTCCACCTTGCCGTTGATGATGCCTACCGAACTGTCGTTGGCGTGGAATGGGAAACCGCTGCTGCCCTCGTCCTGGTCGCGCGTATGCAGGAGGGCTCCATACCTCCGTTCCCTATCTGGTCTGACATCCGAACCTTCGACGGTACAGCGTGGCGTGGAGTCGTGGATATCGTCGTTGCGGGCTTCCCGTGCCAGCCTCACTCCGTCGCTGGAAAGCGGCAAGGGGTTGAGGACGAGCGCGACCTCTGGCCGGACGTGCAGCGGATCATCGGAGAGTGCGAGCCAGCTTGGGTTTTTCTCGAAAACGTGCCGGGGGCTGTCCCCTACTTCCAGCACTTCGTTATGCCCGGACTGTCGGATATGGGCTACGACACTGAGGCGGTTCTCGTTGAGGCAGCGGACGTTGGGGCGCCGCACAGACGCGAACGGCTCTTCGTACTGGCCCACTGCACAAGCGTTGTCGCGGGGCAAGGCGGAGAACAACGCGCCGGACAACTCACCACTGCACCGCGAAGCCGTCAACTGGCCGACGCCACAGGCTCACGATACGCAGGAGCGGGGGAACACGGAAGCGGATCACCACTATCGGCCGCACGACTTGTCGAACGCAGCGGCTCTTTGGCCGAGCCCGACGGCGCACGACGGGCGGAGGCCAGGGAGCGACGACACGAGCACGCAGGGAGCCAACCTGAAGCGGGACGCGGAGTTGTGGCAGACACCGGCGACGGACAGCCCCGATGCAGCATCGGGGGACGAGCAAGCGCCGAACAAGGGAGCGCGGATGTGGGCAACGCCGCGGATGGAGGGCTTCGACGCGGGGAGACATCGAGGAAACGCCGACAGCCTGCATTCACAGTCGAAGGACTGGCGAACGCCGAACTCACGCGACTGGAGCGCAGAGTCGTGGCGGGAGAGGGAGACGGGCGACCTGACACCGACGCTGGCAGACCAGGTGCTTTCCCACCCCGGCCTGACGACGCCGAAGGATGGGAGCGAGTCCTCAGAGAGCGGCCAGACCTCGCGCCGGCGCTCAGTATCAACGAAGAGTGGGATGTCGGACTCCGATACCCGCTTGCTTCGGCGAAGGCTAAACCCCCGTTTCGTCGAGTGGCTGATGGGTTGGCCGATAGGCTGGACCTCACTCGCGCCGCTCGGCTCCGACTCTGCGGGAATGGCGTCGTGCCTCAGCAAGCAGCCTACGCCTTCGGTATCTTGCGGGAGCGGTTCGGAGTGATGGCATGAGCGCCTTGGCCACGCTGGATGCCTACGTCTTCTTCCGGCATCTGTACCCACAGCAGGCGCTGCGTCTGACGTTGCTTGCCACGCTCTATTGGGCCGACTCCAGGAGGCAGGGATGATCTACAAATACGGGCTTGATCCTGCCGGTTCGACGGTGCTCGATCTGCCTCGCGGTAGTCGCGTTCTTGACGTGCAGAACCAAGGGGACAGCGCACAGATGTGGGTGTTGCTATCCAACGAACCCATGACGGAGCGTCGACGCTTCTATGTCGTTGTCACGGGCGCCGCACCGGCCTCCCCACTGGACGCCTATATCGGGACGGTGCAAATCCTAGAGGGCGCGTTCGTGGCGCACATCTTCGAGGAGATGTCTCCCTTATGATCCCGCGTGCATTTGACCCATTGACCTCAGCGGGGATCGGCGTATAGTAGGGGCCACGCGTCACAGGATGACGCCGGGCAGCAATGCCCTACAGCCGGCGGGTCAGGCCTGACCGTCGAGCACAAGTTCCCGATTTTCACAACGCAAGACTAGCGGTGCCGGGCAGCGCTTTGCCCGACGCCAGAGAAGCTGGGGGTAACCGTGACAAAGCAATCTCGCGCCAATCTTCGATCTATCGATCGGTCGATCGACATCGACGTCGACGTCGACATCGAAGACCGAAGACAGATAGAAGAGAAGCAAAAAGAAGGTCTCATTATCCATGATAATGTCGCCGCGCTCATAGACGCGATGACGATACAGCTCGGCTTTGCCTTTGTTGAGGCCCGGCACATCGTGGGAGTGTTCGGCGCGGGGCGCTGCGAGGGCGCCCTAGTCAAGACGCTGTGGGACAAGAACGCCGGCGGCATAAAGAAGCCGCGGGGCTGGTTCCTCGGCGCGCTCCGGGAGGGAAAGGAGTGGACGGCGGAGGAGATGCAGATGCACGGGGACTGGATGAAGCGGCGACAGCAAGAGGCCATCGAGCGCAACGCTCACCAGGCGAACAACATCACAGAACAGAGGTTACTTAGGGAGGAGGCGGAGCGGGAATCTGGCGTAGTCCATATACGGAGGTCGAGATGAGTCGCAAGCGATCGGAGCCATCGGGGAGCGCCTACCCGGACAAGGAAGATGTTCTGTGTGCTCGTTGCGGCTGCTGGCACTGGCAGGGCGGGCGTTGCTTCGCCGACGACGAAACGGGCTGGCCGACCGTCATGGCGGTTCACCGGGAGACGGCCCGGCGTGCGACCTGGAGCAGGGCGACGAGAGCTGCCAACGATGAGGAGGGGCTGCGAGCTGGATCGCTGACTTCAGTGCGTGAGATCGCGATGCGGAGACGGGCGTCTTGACGCCAGCGCCAACGCCATCGCCAA
>Ga0184639_10000063_pt1 | contig 35965 bp, 35 predicted proteins | sample PLM31_170_b2_FD_133155 | JGI IMG/M metagenome (GOLD analysis project Ga0184639, IMG submission 133155) | Groundwater sediment microbial communities from an aquifer in East River, Colorado, USA - PLM3-1_170_b2 | ecosystem: Environmental > Terrestrial > Soil > Riparian zone | place: USA: East...
GGAGCAGCGGGGATGAAGGTTGCCATTGTCGGGGCCGGTGCCGGAGGCCTGGCGGCGGCCTATGACCTGGCCCGCTTCGGTCACGCCGTCACTGTCTTTGAGGCCGACGACCATGTGGGTGGACTGGCCGCCGGTTTCCGTGAGCCGAACTGGGAATGGTCGGTTGAGCGCTACTACCATCACTGGTTCGCCAGCGATCAGGCGATTCTCGGCCTGATCGACGAGCTCGGCTGGAGCGACCGGGTCCGCTTCCCCTGGCCCTCGACCGCGGTCTTCCACGATGGCCGCTTCTACATGCTCGATGCGCCGCTGTCCGCCGCCGCCCCCGGGTTGCCCTGGTTGGACCGGTTGCCCGCGGCCGGCACGCTGGCGCGCGGCGTCCATCTGCTGCGCTTCCCGGCTCTCAACCTCATCGACAAGATCCGCTACGGCCTGGCGGGGGCCTACCTCCTGGTCACTCCGCGTTGGCAAGGTTTGGAGCGGACGACGGCGCATGCCTGGTTGGCGAAGTGGATGGGGGGGCGCACCTATCGTCTACTCTGGCAGCCCCTGCTCGAAGGAAAGTTCGGCTCGCACTACCGCGAAGTCAACATGGCCTGGTTCTGGGCGCGGGTGAAGGCCCGCACGCCGCGCCTCGGCACTTTCGTCGGCGGCTTCCAGGCGTTCATGGACGCGTTGGCTGCCGAAGTGAGCGAGCGGGGCGTCCAGATCCGTTTGCGGACCCCGGTGGAGAAGATCGAAAGAACCGCGGAGGGGCTTCGGCTCGTGACGCGGCAGACGGCGGAGGTCTACGACCGTTGTCTGGTGACGACCTCGCCGTCGCTTCTGGCGAGGATGACCCCATCGCTCCCGCCGGATTATCTTGAGGGGCTGCGGTCGCTGCGGGCGATGGGGGCCGTCGTCATGGTCCTTGCCTTGCGACATCGTCTCTCCGAGCAGGGCGTCTACTGGCACAATCTTCCCAAGGCGGCGGGGTTTCCCTTCCTGGCGCTGGTCGAACACACCAACTTCCTTCCAGCAGAGCACTTCGGCGGGGACCACATCGTCTACCTTGGCGACTATCTAGACCCGGATCACGAGTACTTCTCCCTCACGCAGGACCAGCTGCTGGAACGCTTCCTGCCCTCGCTGCCGCGTTTCAATCCGCGCTTTGAGCCGGGGTGGGTGCGCCAAGTCTGGCTGTTCCGAACAGCCTACGCGCAGCCCATCCCGCCGGTGAACCATTCGCGTTCGATCCCTGCCCTGCGGACGCCGGTGGCGGGCCTGTGGCTGGCGAGCATGAGCCAGGTCTATCCCTGGGACCGCGGCACCAACTTCGCCGTGGAGGTCGCCCGGCGAGCGGTGAGGCAGATGCTCGACGAATCGCCGACCTCGTGAAAGCACGCGGCAAAACGCAGGCGATGCGCCTGCTGGATAGCCGCGGCATCGTCTACGAAGAGGTCAACTTCCCCCAAGAGATCCACGACGCGCTCGGCGTGGCGGCGTATGCCGGCCTGCCGCCGGAGGCCGTCTACAAGACTCTGGTTTTCCTGGCGGAGCCGCCCGCGGCGCGCCCGGCGCTGATCCTCGAGCCGGCCGACGTCACTCTCGATCTCAAGCTCGCTGCGCGGGGCATGGGTGCCAAGCGCGTCGAAATGGCGAGCCAAGCCGAGGCCGAACGGCTCAGCGGTCTGCAGGTCGGAGGTATTTCGGCGTTGGCGTTGACTCACCTGCGCTGGCCGGTGTTCCTCGATCGGCGGGCCGAATCGTTGGATCGCATCGTGGTCAGCGCCGGGCAGCGCGGCCGAAACGTCCGCTTGCGTGTTGTCGATTTCATTCAGTTGACCGGCGCCCGTTGGATCGACGCGGCGCGGGAAGCCGAGGCTCGCGACCCCTAGCCCTGACCTCGTGGTTACCCAGAGGTCTGTTGAATGGGCGAGCCTTTCAGCGGAAGCCCCTCTTGTACTTGGGGTGCCGCGCAAGGCGGAGGGGACAGATACCATGCCGCGCTTTTCTTAATTTCACCCCCCTATGGTCCCCCCTCAAGGGGGGACAGTGGGGGGGCTATCCCTCCGCTGGCGCTTCGGGATGCTGCGCAAGCCCGCCCCTTCGCGGAGCACCCCGAGCGCAGCGAAGGGCCACACCCCCCGGCAATGGCCGATTTCCGCAGGTGAGGTCGAACGAGTCTTGCGCAACCCAAGTTAGTCTCCTACCAAAAGACGGACGAGCAGTGTTCCCTACCGAAGCTCTTCAGATTGGGCGCGAGATCGGCCTCACAAAATCAGACGAAAGACCCCTTCGATCGCAATGTGTCCGACTCCATCTACGTCGAGCTCAAGCTATTGCAGGGGGTACGGGGGGCGGCTTAGCCCCCGGAGTCCCCCCTTTAGGGGGGACCACAGGGGGGTGGCTGGGAGGAGTCCTCCTGCGAGGGGGGCCTATAATGCCAGCACCTTCCCTGGAGCTCAGAGCTCCCGGGAAGGTTGCGGGAGGCGACGATGATTCAGGTTCGCGAGTCGTATCAAGTCAAATTCGGCCGGATCGACCAGGCGGTCGACTACTGGTCGCGATTGCCGCTCGAAGTGGCGGCCTGGCCCAAGCGTCTCGAGGCCTACGAATTCCTGACCGACATGTCGGGCGAGATGTACACACTCGTCGTGGCGCATCACGTCGATTCAGTCGAAGCCTGGCAGGCCGCGCTGGCAGCCATCCAGGAGGACCGCGCCTACCAGGCATGGTTTCGCTCCTTCAAGCAGTTCGCCGAAGACGGACAGCGCGAGTTCCTGAAGGTGGAACAGCCGAACCAGGGTTGGTCCGGCGTGGGCACGATCGTCGTGCGAAGCTGTTTCCGCGCCCTCGAGTGGCGCGTGGCCGAGGCCCTCGAGCTGACCCACACCTATGGCGCGCTGCTGGTCGATCAGGGCGTCGGCATGCGGCCGCGGCTGCTCACCGACATGAGCGGGCGGATGTTCAATGTCATCATTGAGATCGAGACGGCCAACTTGAAAGACTGGAACGACCACCGCCGGACGATGTTCCTCGATCCCCAGTTCCAGGTGTGGTTTCGGCGCCTGACGACGTCTGTCTCGCACGGATCCCACGCCTTCTTCACCGTCGCCGGCCCCGCCGGGCAAGGCTGAGCCTGGATGATACAATCGCCGGCCCGCCCCCTATGACCGACCCACGCATCGAACGATTGGCGAGCCTGCTGGTGGGTTATTCGACCTCGCTGCGTCCGGGCGACCGGGTTCTGCTCGAGGCGGAGACCGCTGCCGAGCCTCTGGTGCGCGCGCTCTTCGAGCGGGCCCTGGAGGCCGGGGCACACCCGCACCTGGCGCTCAGCTTCGCCGGCCAGGACACCTACACCGGCTTCGACGATAGCTTTCTGCGGCTGGCCTCGGATGCCCAGTTGGACTATCCGGCCACGTTCCAAGAGCTGGCCTACCACGAGTTCGAAGCGCGCATCCGGATCTACTCCTCGTCGAACACGCGCATCTTGATGCGAGCCGACGGCGCCCGTGCGGCGCGTCGGTCGCGCGCGGTGCAGGGGATCACTCGGACGCAGATGGAGCGCGGGGCCAAGGACGAGTTCCGCTGGGTGACCACGATCTTCCCCGCGCTGGGTCACGCCCACGACGCCGACATGAGCCTGGGCGAGTTCGAGACCTACGTCTACCGCGCTTGCTACGTGGACGACCAGGAGGACCCCATCGTCTACTGGCGTGCCTTCCGTGAGCGGCAGGCCCGCTGGGCCGAGGCGTTGACCGGGCGCGATCGAGTGGAGATCCACGGCCCGGACTGCGATCTGCGCCTGTCGATCGCCGGCCGGCGCTTCATTAGCTCCTGCGGCGTGCACAACATGCCGGACGGGGAGATCTTCAGCGGCCCGGTCGAGTCGTCCGCCGAGGGTCGGGTCCGCTTCAGCTTCCCGTCGGTGTACAAAGGCAACGAGGTCGAGGGGGTCGAGCTGACTTTCGAGCAGGGCCAGGTCGTCGCCTGGCGTGCCCGGCGCAACCAGGCCTATCTGGAGCAGACGTTGAACACGGATCCGGGCGCTCGCTACCTCGGCGAATTCGGGGTCGGCACCAACCAGGCGCTCCAGCATCACACGCGCAACATCCTGCTCGACGAGAAGATCGGCGGCACGATCCACCTGGCGCTGGGCGCGGGTTATCCCGACACCGGGAGCGTCAACCGTTCGGCGATCCACTGGGACATGCTGTGCGACATGCGCCGCGACTCGGAGATCCGAGTCGACGGCGACCTGATCTACCAGAATGGCGAGTTCACGACCTAGGTCGAATCTTGGAATCGCCGTATCGCCCGTACTCCAACCGGTCGCGCAGCAGCCCCAGGGCATTTGCGAAGCGTGCAGGCAAGGAAGGACATAGTCTGAGCACCTGGGGTGGTGCGGTGACGTTGGCCGTACGGGCCCCGATTCTCTTCCTGCTGATACTCGCCGCGGCCTGCACGTCCGGAGGACCTTCGCCGACCAGCAGCGCCGGACCGCTGCGGCCGACGCGGACGGCGCCGCCGTCGGCCACGCCTGCCAACACACCGACGGTCGCCCCGGCCGAAGGTGGGACGGCGGGCAGGGCCCTGCCTCTAGACCACGGGTTGTACTTCGCTGCCTCGGGCGACTGCGCGGTTTGTCATGAGAACCTGACGGACGACGGCGGGGCGGACGTTTCCATCGGGGCCGAATGGCGCGGCAGCCTGATGGCCAACTCGGCGCGCGACCCGTACTGGCAGGCCTCCGTTCGGGCGGAGATCGAGGCGCATCCTGAGCTGCGCGAGACGATTGAGGAAATCTGCGGCCGCTGCCATACGCCGATGGCTCACTTCACGGCGAGTGCCCGGCAATCGAGCACCGCCATCCTGGACGATGGCTTCGCCGACCCCGAGAACGACCTGCACGTCCTGGCGATGGACGGCGTGTCCTGTTCCGTCTGTCACCAGATCCGCGAGGACGGCCTGGGGTTGCCGGTGAGCTACAACGGCGGTTACGTCATCGACAAAGAGCTCCCGGAAGGCGAGCGCCTGGCGTTCGGTCCCTACACGATTGACAAGGACCAGTCGGACCTGATGGTGGCGGGATCCGGTTACCTTCCCGAACAATCGCTGCACACCGCCTCCTCCGAGATGTGCGCCACTTGCCACACTCTGTACCTCCCTTATGTGGATGCCACGGGCGCCGTGGCGGGGGAGTTCCCAGAGCAGGTGCCTTATTTGGAGTGGTTCTACAGCGATTACCGCCGCAGCCGGACCTGCTCAGACTGCCATATGCCGGACGCCGAAGGCGGTGTGAACGTCGCTGCCTCCAGTGTCAATCCGCGCAGCCCGTTCGCCCGCCACGTTTTTCCCGGGGCCAATCCGTACACTCTGCAGATGCTGCAAACCTTCGGTGACGAGCTCGAGGTCACGGCGCAGCCCGAGCATTTTCAGGAGAGCATCGATGCCACCCTGGCTCTCCTGGGTGAGGAGACGGCGACCCTGTCCGTCGAGGAGACGAAGCTCGTCGGCGCCCGGCTGGCGGCCGAGGTCGTAGTCGAGAATCTGGCAGGCCACAAGTTCCCGACGGCCTTCCCTTCCCGGCGAGCCTGGTTGCACGTCGTGATACGCGACGCCGACGGACAGGTCGTCTTCGAGTCGGGGGCGGCGATGCCGGACGGCTCGATCGCCGGCAACGACAACGACGCCGACCCATCGCGATTCGAGCCTCACTATCAGGCGATCGTCAGTGCCGAGCAGGTGCAGATCTATGAGGCGATCGTGCGCGACTCGGAAGGCGCGGTGACGACGAGCCTGCTTCGGGCTGCCGGCTACCTCAAGGACAACCGCCTCTTGGCCGAGGGTTTTCAGAAGAGCGCGCCCTACGAAGACATCGCCGTGCGAGGTTCGGCCCGCGACGACCCCGATTTCCTGGGGGGCGGTGATCGGATTCTGCTCGACATTCCCCTGAGCGGAACCCGGCGCGCGCCTTACACCGTCGAAGCGGAGCTGCTGTTTCAGCCGATCGGCTACCGCTGGATCGAAAACCTGCGGTCGTCTGAAGGAGCCGAGGTCGAACGCTTCCTGCGTTACGCCGACGCCATACCCAACGAGCCCGTCCTCGTGGCCCGCGCCGAGGCCACGGTTGGGGGGTGAGGCCGATCGGCGCCAACCGCTGGCCCGTCCGTCCCCTCCCCGGGAGCGGCCTTCCGGGGTAGGATAGAAGAGGAAGGCGGCGGGGCCGCCAGGGACCCGACTCATGGAAGAGACACCGCAACCCGACTCGTTGACGCAGATCTTGCTCGACGAGTTCATTCAGGCGCTGGGTCTGAAGCCCGGCCGACTTTCTCGTGCCCTGATCCGGCCGCTCTTCTGGCCGCCGGCCAGTCGCTTTGCGCGCCTGGGGGTCTTGTTCGATCACTACCTGACGACGGGGAGCTTTCCCGAGGCAGCGCGTTGGGCGCTGGAGTCGCACCGCGTCGAGCTGAGGTTGCGGGAGGCCGTGGAAATCCCATCGAGCGGCCCGCTGCTCGTCACCAGCAATCATCCGGGCGGAGTGGATTGCCTGGCGCTGGCCGCCGGGCTGGGAAGAAGCGACCTGAAGATCGTCGCCAGCGGTCTGCCCTTCCTGCGCAGCTTGCCTGAGGTCGCCCGCCACCTGATTTTGGTCAGCCGCGTCGGGACGCACGCCAGGATGGCGGCGATGCGGGAGTCGATCCGGCATCTGGAGGAAGGGGGCGCGTTGCTGATCTTCCCGCGCGGCAAAGTCGAGCCGGATCCGGCCTTCTTTTCCGAGGCCGAGCTGTCGATCGAAAACTGGTCGCCCAGTGTGCGGATTCTGGTGGACCGTGTTCCGCAACTGCGCTGGATCATGGCGATGGTCAGCGGGGTCGTCTCAGGCAAGGCGCTGGATCACCCCCTGGCCAAGCGCAGGCGTGAGTTGACGGAGCGGCAGACGATGGCCGAGTTCTACCAGATCGCCCGTCAGGTGATGTCGCCGCGCTGGGTGCAGCAGACGATCTCGCTCAGCCTGGTGCCTGCCCGGTCGACCGTGGCGCACGGCGTGGACGTGTCGGCGTCGGCCCAGATGGCCGATGTGATCAACTCGGCGCGGCGGGCCCTGGAAGACCATTGGGCCTGGATCCGCGGCCCGCAATCTGCGATGTAGCAGGTTCTTTCTTCGCGCGGGCGGCGTAGGGGCACGGCACCCTGGCGCCGCCCGCCAGGGCAGGTGTGCCGTGCCCCTACGGTTTTGGTGCCGACGCCTTCAGCGCTTCTCGAGCGGGAGGTAGTCCCGTTTGGCCGGGCCGATGTAGACCTGGCGCGGTCGGGCGATCTTCTGCTCGGGGTCGGTAATCATCTCCTGCCACTGGGCGAGCCAGCCGACGGTCCGCGGGATGGCGAAGAGCACCGGGAACATTTCGACCGGGATGCCCATCATCTGGTAGATGATCCCCGAATAGAAATCGACGTTCGGATAGAGCTTGCGTGAAACGAAGTACTCGTCTTGCAATGCGATGCGCTCGAGCTCGAGCGCGATGTCGATCAGGGGGTTGCGGCCGGTCACCTCGAAGACCTGCTTGAGAATGCGCTTGATGATGCGGGCGCGTGGGTCGTAGTTCTTGTAGACCCGGTGACCGAATCCGATCAACCGCCCCTCCCCGGCCTTGACCCGCTGGATGAAGGCCGGCACATTCTTGGCCTCCCCGATCTGAGTCAGCATACGCAGCACGGCCTCATTGGCGCCCCCATGCAGTGGGCCGTACAGCGCCGCCGCCGCGCCGGCCAGCGCGCTGAAGGGGTCCACCCGGCTCGAGCCGATGGCCCGCATGGCGTTGGTGCTGCAGTTCTGTTCGTGGTCGGCGTGCATGATGAACAGCACATCGAGCGCCCGCTCCAGGACCGGGCTGACCTGATAGACCGGCTCGGACATCTTGAACATCATGCTCAGGAAGTTGCCGGCAAAGCTCAGATCGTTGTTGGGATAGACGTAGGGCAGGCCGCGGTTGTGGCGGTAGGTGAAGGCGGCGATGGTAGGCACTTTGGCAATCAAACGCTTGATCTGATACAGGCGGTTGGCCGGATCGTCGACCTCGATCGCCTCCGGATAGAACGTCGAAAGCGCGGCGACGGTGCTGATGAACATACCCATCGGGTGAGCATCGTAGCGGAAGGCCTGCATCAGCCCCTTGATGTTCTCGTGGACGAAGGTGTGGTGGATGATCTCCTTCTTCCATTCCTCCAACTCGATCGGGGTGGGAAGCTCGCCGTGTAGAAGCAGGTAGGCGACCTCCAGATAGGTGCTGTGTTCCGACAGTTGTTCGATCGGATACCCGCGGTAGAGTAGAACACCCACATCGCCGTCGACATCGGTAATGGCGCTGCGGGTGGCGGCGGTATTGGTGAAGGCCGGGTCGTAGGCCATCAGCCCGAAGTCGCCGTCGCCCTGTTTGATCTGGCGCAGGTCGAGCGCCCGGACGGTACCCATCTCGACCGGCACTTCGTAGCTCTTGCCGGTACGGTTATCGGTGATGCTCAGCGTGTCCCGAGTCATCCCTCTCTCCTTCTGGGGTCCACTTGGTTCCATTTGTCCGAAGCGCATTCTACCGTGGACTGGCTCGTTGCGGCTAAGAAGGCAAGGAGCCCGTAGGCCGCGGATCGATTCGACCCAGGTGGTATAGTTCCGCCCCATGTCCGGGCGGGGTTCGGCGGCGAGGGTTGCGGGAGAATCGTTTGCCGACGCGGATGCACGCCGCCGGCTGACCCGGGCCTGGCGCTGGTGGTGCCTCGCCGGGGCGGCGGGCCTGGCGGTCGGATCGATCCTCCTTTATCCCGCTTACGGTTCCAACGTAGCCCGCTGGCTGATCCCCAACCTGCTGGCGCTGGTTGCGGTCCTGGCCTTCGTGCGCCACCATCTCCCATGGAATCGGCAGTCCGAGAACGGCCCTCTGTTGGGGAATTTGGGCGCCGGCAACCACATGACCGTCCTGCGCGGAGTCCTGATCTCCCAGCTTCCCGGCTACCTGGTCCTTCCCTGGCCGGCGGGTCCGCAAGTTTGGCTCCCCGCGTTGACGTTCACAGCCGTCCTCATCGCCGATTACCTGGACGGATACTTGGCACGCCGGGCCGATCTGGTAACTCGACTAGGCGAGGCGCTCGACATCGAGTTCGATGGAATCGGCCTGCTCGTGGCCACGGCCCTGGCGGTCCACTACGGCCAACTTCCCGTCGCCTATCTGCTGACGGTTGGCTCCGCTCGCTACGTCTACCTGCTTGCCGGCTGGACTGCAGAGCGGTTGGGTCGCCCGGTCTACCCGCTTCCTTCCAGCACCACCCGACGGGCGCTAGCCGGAGCGACGATGGAGTTGGGGGCCGCCGCCTTATGGCCGATCGTCCCTCCGGTGATGATGACTCTGGCTGGGGCCATCGTCGGCCTGCCGTTCTTGGCAGGGTTCGTGCGCGATGCGCTCGTCCATCTGGGGTTCTTAGACCCGGCTTCGGCAGCCTATGCAATGGCGCGACACCGGATCGTTTACCTTGCTACGTTCGTCCTGCCGCCCTTCTTGCGACTGATCCTGCTCCTGCTTCTTGGCCCGCCGCTGATTCTGGCAGCGCAGTCTCTTGGCTCTCCGGCGGAGGCATCGAACCCCGCCGCGCTTCTTTCGAGCGGGGCGGTGGAAGGGGTTGTTCTCGTCTTCGTCACGGCGTGTTTGGCCCTGGTCGTTCTGGGATTCGCAGGACGCACCGGCGCCGTCGGACTCTTCATCGTCTACGGTCTGAGCCTGGCTGTTCTCGGGGTCACCCCGCGCGGCCTCGCTGCCTGGGGCTGCTCTTTCGCCATCTACCTCCTTGGCACGGGCGCCGGGTCCCTGTGGCAGCCTGAGGGGGCGCTCTATTTGCGTCGGGCGGGCGAGCATCGCTGAGGTGAGAGCGCGACGTCGGCCCGCAGCCCCGTGGCTGCGATACGCGCTCTGGCTCGGGCTGCCGCTGGCGCTGGCGTGGATGTTGCGCGACGTCAGCCTGTCCGAGCTGGCCGAGTCGTTGCGGGCGCTGACGGTGGGGGAGCTGGCGATCCTGGCTGCGGTCAACCTCCTGGTGGTTCTGGCCTTCAGCGGGAGATGGTGGGCGTTGTTACGAGCGCGCGGCTTGCGATTGCCGTATCTGGCGCTGAGCGCCTATCGCCTGGCGGCCTTCGCGATCAGTTACTTCACGCCCGGAACGCAATTCGGCGGCGAGCCACTGCAAGTTCACCTCGTCCATTACCGGCACGCCATTCCTCTGCCGACGGCCACCGCCAGTGTTGTCCTGGATAAGACGATCGAGCTGATATCGAATTTCGTTTTTCTCGCTCTCGGGCTGGCCGTCGTCGTTCGCCTAGGCCTCCAGCCGACGGGTTCCGGGGTGCCATTGCAGGCACTCTCGCTTTCGCTCCTGGTGCTCCCGGTGGCGTACCTGGTGGGCGCCCGGCGTGGCAAGCGGCCGGGCACCTGGTTGGCGGCGAGGCTTGGGTTGCGCGCAAGCGGATCCGGGACCCAGGCGAGAATCGCTCGAGCGATGGAGGAGAGTGAAAGTGAGGTAGCCGCCGCGGCACAACAAGCCCCGGGTGGCATTCTGGCCGGAACGGCGTTCTCCGCGCTAACCTGGGGGCTGCTCCTCCTCGAGTGGGCCCTGGCGCTCCATTTCCTCGAGATCGATTTGAGCGCAGCCGAGGTCGTAGCAGTCGTGACGGCAACACGCCTGGCGCTCTTCGTCCCGCTGCCGGGCGCGGCCGGCGCGCTGGAGGCCAGCCTGCTGTTCGCCGTGACGGCGCTCGGCTACAGCGCGGCCCAGGCGCTAAGTCTGGCGCTCGTCATCCGTTTGCGGGACGTAGCCTTCGGCGGGCTCGGGCTGTGGTTGGGAGGGTGGCTGGCGGGAGGGGACTCACGAGCGAGGCCGAAGCCGGATTCTGGCTGAGGGGCCGATTACTGGATGGTCGCGCCTTCGCGCCCGTTGGTTGTCCTGCTATCCGGCACGCCTAAGGGATTCCTCGCTCGGCCGTACCGGCCTCGCTCGGAATGACAATAGGGAATAGGCCTCGGTTGCGAACCCTCCTGCATTGTCATTCCAAGCCAGGCCGGAGACACCTGGGCCGCAGGCGCAGGTGGGAATCCCCAGGGCGCGTCAGACGCAAGGACCGCGGCGGGTGTTTTCGCCCAGCCTCATCCTGGCGCCCGCCCCACCACATCGATCTGATGCGCCAGAAAGATCAGATCGCCAGCCTCGACCTGACGGCGCCGCGCCTCGACCCATTCGGAAAGACGGCGCGAGTCGATCGCCTCACTCCGACGGACCGAGGACTCCACCATGTCGAGCAGCGTGTGGAGAACAAAGGCCTCGTCGCCCGGATAGGCGCCGTCGTGTGGAAGGACGATCCAATCGGACGAACCCGCGGCGAGCAGAGTCGACCCGTGACGACGCAGTTCCGCCAGCAGACGACGTCCGGTCCGACTATCGCCCGAAGGGTGCTCGCCATCCCGGCGCGCGTCCATGGAGGCGTGGTATTCGCGGACGACAGCCGCGTCGAGGTCGGCGTCGATCTCCGGCAGAAACGCCGTCAGGCCGTCGAAATTCAGCGTGAAGTAGAACAGCCCTCCCGGTCGAAGCCAGCCCAGAAGTCGGGGGAGGGCGCGATCGAGATCGACCAGGTCGAGGAAGGCGTGCGCCAGGACGACGTCGATGGGCGGCAAGGACAGCGCCGCCTCGAAGAGCGAGACGTTGCGCCATTCGACCTCCACCCGGAGGCCCGGACCCTCCACCCTCCAGCGATCGTCGCCCAGACGAGCCCAGGAGTCCCCGTGCGCCTCCGCGCAGGCCTGCAACCGCTGCGCCGCCCGTTCGCGGTGGGCGCCTTCGGACTCGAGCGCGAGGTATCCATCCTGACCCAGGACGGAGCCTTCCAACAGCCGCTCGACCATCGTTCCGATGCCGGCGCCGACCTCAAGGAATCGCAGCCGGCGCGACTCCGTCCTCGGCGGCAGAGAAGCGAGCATCGTCCGCCAAACGTGCTGGTTGAGGGAACGGTCGTCGAGCGGCTTCTTGGCAGCGAGGTACCGCTGGAAGGACTCGGTGCGCGCGTCCAGCTCTCCGATCTCTTTCTGCGGCTACGCCTTCGATTGCAGCCGTAGGTCCATCACCAGCGCCGCAATCAACAGGATCTCGTCCAGCTTCGTCACCCATCCGAGGACGTCGGTCTGCCATGCGCCGAAAACGAAGAAGGCGACGATCGTGATCGCGGTGAAGCCGATGAAGGCGTAATGCACCAGGTCCTGACTCTCCTCGAGGAAACTCGGCTCGGCCAGCACCGCCCACAAAAACACCAGGTAGCCGATACCGTTGAGAATCCAGGAGACGTAGAGGAAGTCGACGGTCTTCCACACGATGAAGGGAAGAATGATGAGGTGGACGATCGCCGTGAACAAACCGAGGACCAGGATAGCTCTACGAACCATCTTCCGATTCATGTCGGCGCCTCCAGAAGCAGCGGTCTTGGCCCTCCGTCGGAGGGGCGAGGATCAGGATAGCATAGGTGCGCTGTTGTTGCGCGGCGGCGATGCGGGAAGAAGTTTCCTTTCAAGCCTACCTATCCGTCCGCATCCGAAGAGGCGGTCTCGACTGGCCGGCCGTCCAGCCTGCACCATCACGCGAAGCGCGCTCTACCTATCCACTCCCACCCAGCCTTCGCGCACCCCGACCCCTGGCAGAGGCTCGGGGCGCTCCGCGGGGCTCAGCCGAGGGGTCCCCTGTCTCGCAAAACGCGCTCGACAGAGCCAATCCCCACCCCGCCTCCCCCGTCTCGCAAAGTGCGCTCGACAGGGGAGGAGACAACCCCTCCCCTGTTCGCCGTTCTTGCGAACGGGGGAGGGATGGGGTGGGGGTGCCCTCAGCCCGCGGCCTCGGCGATCAGGCTTCTCAGAAATCCAAGGATCGTCGCCCCCGTGTCTTCCCAAGTCGGATGGGCCAGGTACGTTCGCCGGGCAGCCAGACCGAGGCGCGCCAAGCGCGACCGGTCCTTGTGCAGGGAGAGAATACGTTCGGCCAGCGCTACCGGATCGCGGGAGTCGACGAGGAAGCCGTTCTCTCCGTCGCGCAAGAACTCGGCCACACCGCCCGCTGAACCGGCAATCGGCGGGAGACCATGACCCATTCCTTCCAGGTAGGCCATCCCGTAGCCCTCATAGGAAGAAGGCATGGTCGTGACGTGATGGGACGACATCACCAGCGACAAGTCCTGACCCTCGAGCGCGCCGCGAAAACCGACCCGATCGTCGAGCTGATAACGTCGGACGAGGCGCCGAACGTGGCGCGTATGTCCGGGGTCCGCCTGCATGTCGCCGGCGACGGTGAGCTGTCCGGTTCCGGGGGGAAGCAGGGCGACGGCTTCGATGAGGGTGGTCAGCCCCTTGCGGGGAATGAGGTTCCCGAGGAAGAGAATTCGTATCGGCCCGGATTCTTTGGCGCGGGCGGCAATCGCCTGGTCGTCGATCGCCGCCGGCAATCGATCGGCTCCAGGTACGGCCACGATCGAGGGCGCGGTGGGGCGTTCTGAGCCCAGCAGGCCTTCGACTACCTGTCGGGTCGTTCGGCTGTTGAAGACGAACGAATCAAGGGAGGTCAGATAGGCGCGCTCGATGCGGCGAATCACGGCGTTGGTGAGCCGATGGCCGGGCTCGCTCGAACGCAAGTGATGGACAAGCCCAACCCGCCTCAGCCGGGGAAGCCTGCGCCCCAGCCGCCGATTCGACCCAATCAGGGCCGGATGCGACAGCTCATCCTCAACGAGGATATCGAACCCGGCGTCCCCCAGCCGGCGATCCAGGTCGGAGTTGAAGTTGCCGGCGAGCCGAGCGCCATACGGGCCCACCGCCAGGGAAACGATCTCGACCTCGACCCCGTTCCGGCGTAAGTAATCGACCACGATTCGGTCGTAGAGGTATCCGCCGGAGAGCTGGTCGAGGCTTCCGTCCGCGACCCAGCCGACACGCATCAAACCGCTCGATGTTGTCTGGAGGTTGACGGAAACCGACCCAGTCCCTCCATTCGACCACGATCTCTCCCTGGAAGCCTATGGAAGGGCGCAAGGCAGAGCCGCGCGGAGGAGGGGACAGGATCGGGAAGAGCCGGAGGGGGACGAGACCGGAAGCCTTGTTCTGCGACAACGGATCGATGCATCACAACGTCTGCCGGATGGAGGCCCAGGCGGTCGCGCTTTCCCACAAACGGACGATGTGCGCCTGAAGGCCGTCCCCCGCCAGATGGGCGGCCAACTGGCCCGATAGGATTCGGCAGAAGTGCTCGAGACTCGGGTTGATTCCGGCGAACTCCGGCAAGTCGTTGAGCAGACGGCCCCGATAGCCGGCAAGGACCATCTCCAGGTGCTGCTCAACCTTCGTCAGATCGACGAGGTAGCCGTGCTCATCGAGGTCTTGGCCTTCCACAATCCACTCCAGGCGGTAGGCGTGGGGATGGACCTCGTTTTCTGCACCCCAATCGCCTCCGATCAGAAAATGGCTGGCTTCGAAGTCGCGCTGCAAACAGAGTTGATAGGCGGTCATGGATTCTCAGCCGCTGTCACCATAGGTCAGGACGACCTGAATCGTTTCCTGAGGGCGCTCGGCCAACAGCCGATAGGCTTCGGAGGCTCGCTCGAAAGGGAGGCGATGCGAGATCAGTCGCGTTGGTCGCAGCGCCTCCAGGAACGTCAGCGCGTAAAGCAGCCGGCGAGAATGGGTCCACCGCCCCCGCAGTTCAGGCGCGACGGTGCTCACCTGGCTTGCGATCAGCCGGATCCGACTGCGGTGAAAGGGGCCCCCGAGATCCAGCGAGACCTGCTTGCGGCCGTACCAGGAACCGATGACAACGCGGCCGTCGAAACCGGTGGCTTGGATGGCTGCATCGAGAGCTCGCGGGTCGCCGCTGAGCTCGTAGGTCAGATCCGCGCCGCTGTGGTCGGATGCTTTCTGCAGCACCTCCATGAGGCGTGGGAAGGTTTCGTCGAGGGTGGGGTCGAGCGCGTGCTGCGCTCCCAAGTCCAGCGACGCCTGCCGGCGGAGTGGGTAGCGATCGAGGGTCACAAGGCAAGCCAGCGGCATGCGAGCGAGCAGGGCCGTCGTGAGCAGGCCGACGACGCCTTGCCCGAAGATCGCCACTTGCTCACCGGTCATCGGCCGGCCGTCGTGCGCCAGGTTGACCGCCGTCTCCGCGTTGGGAAGAAGCACGGCTTCTTCAGGCAGGAGGCCGCTCGGAAGCGTGATCGTTTGGTCTTGGGGGACGACGAAGTAAGTCTGGTGCGGCTGAAAGGCGAACACCGTTCTGCCGAGGTACGTTTTTTCGACGCCGGCTCCGATCTCGATCACACGACCGACGGCAGAGTATCCGTACTTCAGAGGGAAGTCGAGGGTCCCGCTGAGGGCCGGCAGACTCGCATCGGCCGGCAAGTCGGCTGGCGCTTCCCCGCGGTAGATCAGGAGCTCGGTGCCGGCGCTGATCCCGCTCGCCAGAGTCTGAACCAGCACCTCGCCCGGACCTGGAGGCGCCATCTCCTCCTCCCGAGGTTCGACCCGGAGCGGGCCGACGAAATAGACCGCTCGCCGTGAAAGGGTCACTCGAGTTCACCCCACAGGATCAGGTCGGGGCCCGAAGGCTCCCAACCCAGCAACCGGACTTCGGGCAGAAGGCCCTCACCTGTGGCGAGCGCCGGCTTCCCGGCGACGAAGACTGGCGCCAATGTGATGACAATCCAATCGACGAGGCGCTCAGCCAGGAACGACCGCATGACGCGGGCCCCGCCCTCCACCAGCACCGACCGCAATCCGTGCTGCGCCAGGAGGCCCAACGCCGCCCGAAGGTCGACGTCGCCCTCCGGCCCCCGGTCGACTTCGAAGACCTGGGCGCCGACACCGGCGAGCGGGGCGCGTCGCGCCGGAGCGACCGGACGGCCTGCCACGAACCAGGGCGGCCGGGGGTGCGCGAAGAGGCGCGCCGCTCGGGGAGTTCGCAAGTCGGTGTCGAGGACGATTGGCTGCGGGTTTGGGCCGGCGGCATGTCGGACGGTCAGCTGCGGGTCGTCGGCCAGAATCGTGCCAATCCCGACCAGCAGACCGTCGTGCCGCGCGCGCAACGCGTGGGTACGGAAGAGCGATGGCGGGCTGGAAAGCGCCAAGGGGCGGCCATCGCCGAGGGCGATCGAGCCGTCGAGGCTTTGGGCATAGCTGATGGTGATGAAGGGACGGTCGGTAGGAGCGGCGGCCGACAGCCGGGCCTCGGTCGCTTTCAGGACGTCATCGCTCACGAGCCGGGCGGCGTATCGGCGGGGTCGGATTCGAGTCGACGTTGATCCAATGGTTCATCCGGGTGCGCTTGGCCTGCAAATAGGCGGCGCTTTCGCCGGTGGCGTCGATCTGCAGCGGGATCCGACTGAGCACGACCACGCCCATCTCGCGCAGCGCGTCGAGCTTGTGCGGATTGTTCGTCAGCAAGCGGATCGAGCGCACCTGAAGTTGGCGGAGAATGGCGGCGGCGGCGCCATAGTCGCGCTCGTCGGCTTGGTGGCCGAGGGCCAGATTGGCGTCGACCGTGTCGAGCCCTCCGTCCTGCAGGTTGTAGGCGAGCAACTTGTCGCGCAGTCCGATCCCGCGCCCCTCTTGACGCAAATACACCAACACCCCGGTGCCCTCGTCGGCGATCAGTTCGAGCGATCGACGCAGCTGGTCTCCGCAGTCACAGCGCAGCGATTGCAGTACGTCGCCGGTGAAGCATTCCGAGTGGAGACGGACCAGAACGCCTTCCGCCTGCCGCACCACGCCCATCACCAGGGCCAGGTGTTCCTGGGAGTCCTTGCCGTCGCGGTACAGACAAAGCTGGAACTCGCCTGTTGTGGTGGGGACCCGGGCGTTGACGACGAGCTCGACTTCGGGTTCGTTAGGCATTCGTTCTCGCCCGGCGCTGGACGAAAGGGCCGGAGTGGAGGATGGCTATTCATTATAAAGCGTTCTGGCGCCATTCGTTCCAATAATGCCCCGCCGCCCTCACCCCTTTGGGAACCCCTCGGATGCACCCTGGGTGTGAACCCTGGTTGTCCCGTAGGGGACCGCGCTTAGCGTGCCGGAGGGTATCGCGCTTCGTCGCGCCTCGCACCCCGCAGGGGGCATCCCGCAGGGGATTAGGCGCCAGGTGGGTTTGCAGCTCGATGGGGGCGCGGTCTCCTTTCTGCGGTAGAATGCAGATGCAATCTATTGCAGGAAGGAGGCCCATGTCCTCCAGCGAACGGCTGCGCCTTGAAATGCGTCTGCGCGGGCTCCGCGTCACCCCGCAGCGAGCCGTGATCCTCGAGACCGTTTCTCATCTCGGCGGGCATCCGACGGCCACCGAGGTCTATCGCGAGGCCGCCCGGCGCCTCCCCGGCCTCAACCCGGCGACGGTCTACCGCACGCTCGAAGCTCTCCACGCGGCGGGGATGGTGGATGGGATGGGCGGCCCCGGCGGCAAGTCGCGCTTCTCGGTGCGGGACCTCTCCCACCCGCACCATCACCTGGTCTGTATCGATTGCGGCGGCGAACTCGAACTCGACCCCAGTTGGATTACCGGGCTGGCGCAGCAAGTTCGCCGGCGCAGAGGATTCCGCCTGCACACGCACCATCTCACCCTGACCGGGCTGTGCCGCGATTGCGCCGCGCGCGCCTCGGCCGAGGAAGGCTGAGGTATTGGCCGCGCCGGCCCCGCTTCACATCCCGGATGGTTTCCTCAGCCCGGCCGTGGCGGCGCTGGGCTGGATGCTGGCGATCATCCTGGTCTCTCTCGGCATCCGCCACAGCCGCCGGCAGCTCGGCGACCGGATGATCCCGATGATGGGCGTGCTGGCGGCCTTCATCTTCGCCGCGCAAGCGATCAATTTCCCGGTTGCGGCGGGAACCTCCGGCCACATGATCGGCGCGGCCCTGGCGGCGATCGTCCTGGGTCCGTGGGCTTCTCTGCTCGTCCTGACCGTGGTCGTGGGCACGCAGGCCCTCCTTTTTCAAGACGGAGGGCTGATCGCGTTGGGGTCGAACATCGTCAACATGGGCGCCCTGGCGGCGTTCAGCGGCTATGCCGCCTACCGGGCCGTCGTTCGCCTCGGTGGGGACCATCGCGCGGCGCGATTGGGAGGGGCGTTCGCCGCGGCGTGGGTCTCGGTGGAGGCGGGCGCCATCGCCACTTCGATCGAGCTGGCCCTGTCTGGCACGACGGATATCAACCTGGCTTTGCCCGCCATGGCTTCGGTGCATTCCCTGATCGGAATCGGAGAGGGTTTGTTGACCGTGGGCGCCTTGACGATCCTGATGGCTTCACGCCCGGAAGTGTTGGTGCACGCAGAGCAAGCGCCCGGTCGCCGGCAAGCTGTCTTCGCGCTCGGAGGCCTCGCCCTGGTCTTGTTCCTGGCCTTGGCCGCTCCGCTGGCTTCGGTCAGCCCGGATGGCTTGATGGCGGTCGCGCGTGACCAAGGCTTCGCCGGATTGACACGTGCGCTTTGGTCTGGCCCCGCCGCCAACTACCTCTTGCCCGGGATGGACGATCCGGCCTGGTCGACCATCGCCGCGGTGGCCATCGGGTCGCTTGTTGTTTTCGGAGTCGCCATCGGCGTCGGCCGGCTCAGCCAACGGAGCCGGGCGACGGGCTAAGGCGTGCACCTTCATCTCGTCGACCGCTACCGGGCCGGAACCAGCATCGCCCATCGGTTAGACCCGCGCGTCAAGATCCTTCTGGTCCTGACCTATATCTTCGGTCTCAGCCTGGCCCCGCCGGGTGCCTGGGCAAGCTACGCCGCGTTCTTTGGGTTGGCTCTGGCTGCGGCCGCCTTCTCCGGCTTAGGGCCGACCTTCGCCGTTCGCCGATCCTATGTCGCCGTGCCGTTCATCCTGGCTGCCGCCGCGCTGCCTTTCACGGTGCCGGGGCCCACGGTGCTTAGCCTGCCCGTCCTCGGTTGGGCGGTGAGCGGACCGGGCCTTGTGCGATTCGTCAGTATCGCCGTGCGGACGTGGCTGGCGGTCCAAGCGGCGGTCCTGCTGACGGCCACAACCCCATTTCCGGATCTACTTTGGGCCCTCGGAGCGCTCAAGGTTCCGTCGGCGTTGGTGTCGGTTGTCGGGTTGATGTACCGCTACCTCTTCTTGGCCGGCGACGAGGCGCTGCGGATGATGCGTGCCCGACAGGCGCGGGCAGCCGCGCTTCCCGCTGCGCGACGGCCGCCCATCTGGTGGCGGGGGCGTGTCGCCGGTAGGATGATCGGTTCGCTCTTCCTCCGTGCCATCGAACGCAGCGAGCGGGTGTATGGCGCCATGCTCGCCCGCGGCTACGACGGCCAGTCGAGGAGCCTGGTCCACTTCCAGATGTCGGCACGCGACTGGGCTGCCCTGGGCGCCGGCCTCCTGCTTGCGGCCGGGTGCCTCGGGCTGCAGGGAGTCGCCTGAACGATGCATCACACTCTCGAGGTCCGCAATCTTCATTACACCTACCCCGATGGCCAGGCGGCGCTGCGCGGAGTTGACCTGTTCGTCGCACCGGGCGAGAAGGTGGCGCTGGTCGGGCCGAACGGCGCCGGCAAGTCGACCCTCATCCTTCATCTGAACGGAATTCTGCACGGACAGGGCGAGGTGCGAGTGTGCAGCCTGCCGATGGAAGACGCCAATCTCGGCCGCATCCGAGCCTCCGTCGGGGTCGTCTTCCAGGATCCAGACGATCAGTTGTTTTCGCCTTCGGTCGCCGAAGACGTAGCCTTTGGGCCGCTCTACATGGGGTTGGCAGCGGACGAGGTGGAGAAGCGTGTGCGCTCGGCGCTGGAGGCGGTCGGGATGTCGGGAGCCGGAGGGCGGGTGTCGCACCACCTGAGCGGCGGCGAAAAGAAGCGCGTCGCCATCGCCAGTGTGCTCTCGATGGAGCCGGAGATCCTGGTGCTGGACGAGCCGACCGCCGGCCTGGATCCGCGCGGTCGGCGCGGCTTGATCCGCTTGCTGGCGGCCTTGCCGCAAACCATGCTGGTTTCGACTCACGACCTGCGGATGGTGGCCGAGCTCTTCGCGCGCACCGTCGTCCTCGACCAGGGGAAAGTGGTCGTCGATGGGCCAACCGCCGATCTGATGGCCGACGCCGGGTTGCTGGCGGCGCATGGATTGGAAGCCTAGGGGCTTTCCGATCTCGTTCCGAGTTGTCTGGTTTGGACTCACCTCCCACCCCTCGCGCAGCGCCCCGAGCGCAAGCGAGGGCTCTCCGCCTTTGTCGCGCGCATAGTGTTGATACCTGGCGGAGAGGGGGTAAGAGGGTGGGGGTCGAATTCGAGAGAAGGAGGAACTGATGAGAGATGGTGGTGCGTCTGCCTACGGCGCTGAGCTTCAGCCGTTCGCCGGGATCGCCTCCTTCATGAGGCGACCGGTGTCGCGCACGGTCGCCAGGGGGGATGTGGCGATCGTTGGTGTGCCCTACGACTCCGGTACCTCCTATCGCAGCGGCGCCCGCTTCGGGCCGCGTGCCATCCGCGAGGCGTCTCTGCTCCTGTGGGGCTACAACAACGCCCTGCAGATCCAGCCGCTCGAGCAGCTGCGCCTCGTCGACTACGGCGATGTCGACGTCGTTCCCCCGTCCATCGAAGACACGATGGTCAATATCCTGCGCGAGGTGCGCCCTGCTCGAGCGAGACGCCACCGTCCTTGCCCTTGGTGGGGACCATTCGATCACGCTGCCTCTGCTGAGGGCACACCACGCCCGCTTCGGACCGCTATCGGTCGTGCACGTCGATGCCCACCCCGACACCTGGCCGAGCGAGTTCGACGGGCATCTGTACAGCCATGGCACATCGTTCCGACGGGCGATCGAAGAAGGCCTTATCCGGAAGGGGGGATACATTCAAATCGGCATCCGCGGTCCGACGACGGCTCCGCAGGACTTGCAGGAGGCGCGTGACCTTGGTGCCCGTGTGATCACGATCGATGAGGCGCTCGAAATGGGAATGCCCGGCATCCTGCAGGAGGTCGGGGAAAAGGCTCAAGGCGCTTGTTACCTGTCTTTCGACATCGACGCCGCCGATCCGGCTTTCGCTCCGGGTACGGGCACTCCCGAGGTGGGCGGCTTCACCAGCCATCAACTCCTGACGCTGGTTCGCGGCCTCAAAGGACTCGAGCTCGTGGGTTTCGATCTGGTCGAAGTCTCGCCACCCTACGATCACGGCGGGATCACCGCGATCCTGGCGGCCAACCTGGCCTTCGAGATGCTCTCGCTGATAGCTCTGCGCCGCGCGGGGACTGCGCAAATGGACGGAGATCGCCGATGAGACTCCAACGCATGCTCCTGCCGCTGAGCGGAGCCGTCGTGGCGATCGTGGTGCTGGCCTGCGCCTTCGGCCCCGGGACGGCCTCCGGCTCGCCGACCAGCGGGCTGAACCGCGCCCGAGTGTTGGAGGTTCCTGAGGAGGGGACGACGGATCTCGGGGCCGGGCCGCAGACGTATCAGCTCTTCCAGATCGAGGTGTTGGACGGGGCCTATGCCGGAATCCGTTTCACCGTGGACTACGGGCGACGCCAGGTGGTGAGCGAAGGTGAAGGTGTGCGAGCCGGGGAGGAAGTGCTGGTCTCCGTGGCGCTATCACCCACGGGGAGGGTCGAGGCCTATTTCGCCGATTTCGTGCGGATCACTCCCATCCTCGGCTTGGCCCTGGTCTTCGTCGTCCTGATCCTCGTCGTCAGCCGCGGCAAGGGGCTGCGGGCGCTGATCGGGATGTTGCTGAGTCTGGCCGTGATCGGAGGCTTCATCCTGCCGGCGATCCTCTCGGGGCAGACCCCGTCCTGGTCTCGGTCAGCGGTTGCTTCGTGTTGATGGCAGCGACCTTCTACCTGATTCACGGATGGACCCTCAAGGCGCACACCGCCGCCCTGGCTACGCTGGCGGCGCTGATGCTGACCGCTGCTCTCGCCGGGCTGAGTGTGGGCGTGGCGAGGCTCAGCGGTCTCGGGAGTGAGGAAGCGCTTTTTCTAACTCAGTTCGCCGACGCCGGACTCAATGTGCGGGGACTGCTTCTGGCGAGCATCCTGATCGGCGCCCTGGGAGTCCTCGACGATCTGACGATCAATCAGATCTCGGCCGTCTTTGAACTGCGGCAGGCCAACCCCGATCTGTCCCTGCGCAGCCTGTACCGACGGGCGATGGTCATCGGTCAGGTCACATCGCGGCCGCCGTCAACACACTGGTGCTGGCGTACGTCGGGGCCTCACTTCCGCTCCTTCTGCTGTTCACGCTCTTCCAGGAGCCGTTCTTCTCTGCGTTGAACCGGGCGGTGATCGCCGAGGAAGTGGTGCGGACGCTCGTCGGGGAGATCGGGCTGATCGCCGCTGTTCCGATCGCGACGGCGCTAGCTTCGGCGGTGCAGCGTCACCGAGGCCGGTTACCGACGTGGCTTGGGCCGGAGATGCTTCCCACGGAACGCGAGTGAGAACGATCCGCGCTCGGTCCCGGCGGCGGCGAGGCCCTTGGCTGCGGCAACGGCACCGCAAACGAGTTGACTCGCAATTGGCCGGCGGAGAGCATCGGCCCGCGGCTGCGGTAGACTGTTTCCCTTAGTGACGACGATCGAAGTCCCGATTGAGGGCATGGACTGTGTCGAGTGCACCGAGCACGTGCAACGTGCCCTGGCGGCGCTTCCAGGCGTGACCGAGGTCGAGGTGCTGCTCGCCTCCGAACGAGCCGTCATCGAGCTGGATCCGGAGCGGGTGGGCATGACGCAGCTCCGCGCGGCGGTCTCGAGCGTCGGGTACAAGATTCCGGAGGCGGCCGTCGGCACCCGGCCGCAGGCCGCGCCGAGCCGCGCGCCTCTGGCGGTTGCAGGAGTGTTGACGGTCGCGGTCGTCCTTTTGGCCGTCGTCGGCGAGCAGCTCGGCTGGATTGAAAGACTGAGCCGCGAGGTGCCGTGGTTCGTCTGGCTGCCGGCGACCCTGGCGGCAGGATATCCGGTGTTCCGCGAGGTCTTTCTTGCGGCGCGCCAGCGGAGGATCATCGCTCACACGTTGATGACGATGGGGGTCGTTGGGGCGGCGCTCGCCGGCCAGTGGGCGACGGCGCTGATCGTCGTCTTCTTCATGCGAGTGGGAGACTACATCGAGCGGCTCACGGTGGGGCGGGCGAGGCTGGCGGTTCGCAGCCTGATGGCGCTTGCGCCGCAGACCGCCCGGCTGGAGCGCGACGGGGGCGAGGAGATCGTGCCGGCCGGGCACATCCATGCCGGAGATGTTGTGCGTGTCTTGCCGGGGGAAGCCATCCCGGTCGACGGGGTGGTGCTGAGCGGCCAGGCAACAGTCAACCAAGCGGCGATCACCGGCGAGGCGATGCCGGTCGAAGTCGGTCCGGGGGCGACGGTCTTCGCCGCCAGTCTGGCCAGCCTGGGAACGTTGCGCGTCCGGGCGACCGCCGTGGGAAAGGGAACGACCTTCGGCAAGGTTGTCCACATGGTCGAAGAAGCCGAGCGCGGCAAGGGTCGATCGCAGCGGCTGGCCGACCGGTTTGCCGCGTACTACCTGCCCTTTGTGCTCCTGGTGGCGCTGATGACGCTGATCCTCCGCCGCGACCCGCTGGCGGCTGCGGCGGTCCTGGTGGTGGCGTGTACCTGCGCTTTCACCCTGGGGACGCCGATGGCGATGTTGGCCTCGATCGGGACGGCAGCCCGCCGCGGGCTGCTGATCAAAGGCGGCCGGGCGATCGAAGCCCTGGCGCAAGTGAGGGTGGCGTTACTCGACAAGACCGGAACCCTGACGCTGGGACGGCCCGAGATTCGTGAAATCGTCCCTCTCGACGGCCGGACCGAAGACGAAGTCCTGGCTCTTGCGGCGGCCGCCGAGCGCTACTCAGAGCACCCGCTGGCCAAGGCGGTACGGGCGGCAGCCCATATGCGGGGATTGCCGCTCGCCGAGCCCGACGACTTCGAGGCTATCCCAGGCAAGGGGGTGCGCGCGACGATCGGGGCGCGGCAGGTGGAAGTGGGTAGCGAGCGGATGACAAACCCTATTTCCGAAGGAAATCGTCCCGAAGGAAAACGGGATTGGGCCGACGACGTCGCCCGCCTGGAGTCGCAAGGTTTCACGCTGCTGCATGTTTCGGTCGACGGCCGGCCGGCCGGCATCCTGGCAGCGACGGATGCCGAGCGCCCGGAGGTGGGCCAAGCGTTGGAGGAGTTGCGCCGTCTGGGTTTCGATCGGCTGGAGCTCATCACCGGGGATCGCCAGCTGAGCGCCGGCCTGATCGCCGAGCGCCTGGGAATCGAGTTCCAGGCCGGGCTTCTGCCGGAGCACAAGATCGATATCGTGCGTCAGTTTCAACAAGACGGCCGGCAAGTGCTCATGGTCGGTGACGGCGTGAACGATGCACCGGCGCTGGCCCAGGCGGACGTCGGCATCGCCATGGGTTCGGCGGGGGCCGCCGTAGCGGCGGAAGCGGCGTCGATCGCCCTGTTGCGCGACGACTGGCGGCTGATCCCGGAAGCGGTACGGGTGGCGCGCAGGACGATGCGCGTTGTCCGCGGCAACCTGATCTTCACCATCGCCTTCAACGTCGTGGGCCTGACCCTGGCGGCGCTGGGCATCCTCCCTCCGGCGCTGGCGGCGGCAGCGCAATCGATCCCCGATCTGGGGATCATGGCGAACTCGTCGCGACTGCTGCGCTGACACATGAGGCGCGCTTCTGTGGGTGACAAGGTTCTCCGCCTGCGAGATTGCCGGAGGCCTGTGATCATGCTGCCATCGAGCCGTCCCGCCGCGTACGCACCGGCTTTGAGGAGACTTACACCCTCGCCACCCTTCGCGATCTGCTGCCGCCCAAACTCATTCCGGCGAGCTGCGGGCGAGAAACGCGGTGGCGTTTCTGGCCGGGCCGGGTAGCGGTGCCAAGATCAGCGCTGTCGGGTCGTCGCAGCATTCGCCTGAAAGGCTATGACTACGCCCAGGCGGGCGCGTACTTCGTCACCCTTTGCACGCAAGGCCGATCGTTCCTGTTTGGAGAGATAGCCGACAACGAGATGCAGGCGAACGAGGCGGGTGCCATGGTCATCGAGGAGTGGCACGCCTTGCCCACTAGATATCCCGGGGTGCATTTGGATGCGCTCGTCCTAATGCCAAACCATCTCCACGCCATCCTCTTCCTCGCCCCCGAGGAGGCCGCAGGGGCAGGCCTCGTGCCTGCCCCTGGATCGGTAACACCGGAGGTAGGGGCAACCACAAGGGTTGCCCCTACATTAGGCGATGTAGTCGGCGCGTTCAAGTCTATCACCACGGTGCAGTATGCCCGCGGGGTCGATACCCGCGGCTGGCCCGCCTTCAGCAAGCGACTCTGGCAGCGCAACTACTTATGAACACGTCGTCCGCGACCACGAAGGGCTGCAGCGAATCCGCGAATACATCGCCCACAACGCCAGCCGCTGGGACCTTGACCGCGAGAACCCAGACACGAAAGCTAACGCCTCGGAAGGTGAACCATGGCGGGGCTGATCGAGGTCGAAGTCGAGCAGGCCGCCTTCCGTGGCTGGAACGCCTCAGCCCCACGGCTTGCCTAGAAGTCCGGCCGGAGATGCTTGAGCCCCAGGAAGAGGGTGGCCGAGCCGGCCCACAAAGCGTCGATCGACAGATAGCCTCCTAGTAGCGGACCAGCGTCGGGGGGCTTGGCTCATGCCGTCCCTGTGGATGATCCCAGTGGGAAGTTTCCGGCCGGACTTCTAGCTCAGACGACGCAGGCTCAGCGCATGATCGTCGAGCCCTGCTGCCCGGACGAGTCGGAGGTCACCCTCTCTCCATCGCGCACCAGAGCCCCGAGGTAATTGCGCTCCCCGGCAACGGCGCGCCAGCCGCTGAGCACCAAGGGCACGGGGCCGTCGGCGGCGAGCCACTCACCGTTGTACTTGCGGGCGATATGAACGTGTTTCCCGGTCGCCGCCCCGCCTTCGCAGGAGGGATGCCCCAGAGGATCTCCGGTGCCAACGCTCGTGCCGCGGTCGATCTGTCCATCCTCGGCCAAATGGAAATACATCACAACCCAGCCGGTCTGCTCGTGGCCGTCTCCGTCCACGTCGAGGGCGACGGCATTCGACGCGGACCGAACAATGATCCCCGGCGCCGAGGCGGTCGCCCAGCGGACCGAGACGGCGCACGGCTCTCCGCCAGTGATGGGCGAGAAGTCAAGGGCGCCGCGCGGTGTGCCTGCATTCCAGGCTGGATGGGGACCGCCGGTCAGACTCCATCGTTCTCCCGGGGCGAAGGGCAACTCTAACAGCGGCTGCATCAGGCCGGGCGGTGGAAGCGGGCCCGCCGCCCGCGCTCGCGTCCAAGGGTCGCCGAAGTCGGCGGCGTATCGGGCGGGCAGCGAGCCGACGTCGTACAAGCTCTCCTGCCAGCGGCTGTGTGGACGCAGGATGGCGAGCAGATGCATCAATGCAACCGAACCGGCGTTGAGAGCCGGGTGGAAACGCAGGGTGGCGCCGTCTCCGAATCGGGTTTCGACCACGGTGCCGTCGCGCCATCCGTAATAGCCAAGGTTGAGTTGGGTGGCGGCGATCCGCAGCTCCTGGTACAGGCCGCGGCGACCGCGGATCCTGAACCCGATCGGATAAGGCCCGGCCCTCCCGTCAGGTGGGGCGCCGAAGACCCAACCGCTCTGGTATTCGAGCACCGCAAGCAGCAGCCTCGGGCTTACGGAGAGTTCGTCAGCGACCCTCTGGACGATGGCGGCGCCGCCTAACACGGTGCCGTCATCGACCATCTCGACGTAATCGGCCAGGAATCCTCCTGCGGATCGGACGAAGGAGTCGACGTCGAAGTCGGCTGCCGACGGGGAGTAGACGACTTCGCTGTCGGGCAGTACGTGACCCCCAGGGGACACCGTCTCGAGGGCGTTCGGGATCTGCAAGCGGACTCCGGTGGGCAGGTAACCGTCGGCGGGGAGGAACTGGTCGGCCGAGATCAGGCCAGGGTCGACTCCAAAGCGCGCCGCTAAGGCGGCGAGCGTGTCACCCGCCGCCGTCTCGTAAACGAAGATCGGGCCAGGCGTCGACCAATCGGGGGTCGGACGGGGCGCGGTGACGGGCGCGGCGGTCGAGGGAATCGGCGGAGTGGGGACCCATGGGCTGGGAGCGGCGGCCGCCGTGAGAATGGCGGACACGGCGGTCGCTTGGCGCGACGATCGGCTCGGCGGCCAGGGCGCGTTACAGGCGACAGCGGAGGCAAGCGGAAGCAGAAGCGAGAGCAGGATCGGGAGGGGATGACGGATCACGATGCGGAAGGCCGATGATGGCTCAGATGGTCGGAGGTCGCGGGATCACCGAGGTCCTCGGCCAGAGCGTAAGGATACGCTGCGTCGGGCCGACCGCAAGGCCCCGCAGACGCTCCGTCGTCCTTCTGTCCCTCGGCTTCACCCCAGTGGTAACCTGTCTGCGAGCCCCGGGACTAGGCCTGGCGGATGCCAGGGCGGGCCGTTCCCCATCGCTGGATGGGATTGCAATTTCAGACTGAGTTAGGTATACTTAACTCTGGAATTCACCATGCCAAGACACAGCACGGCGGTTGAGGACTACTTGAAGGCGATTTACGAGATTCGGCAGGAGACCGGGGCCAAGCTCGTGGGGACGGCGACTCTGGCCGAGAAGCTCGGGATCACCCGGGCCTCCGTCACGGGCATGCTCAAGAAACTGGCGGCCTCGACCGAGCAGCTGATCGTCTACACCCGCTACCGGGGCGTCCGGCTGAACCCGAAAGGCGAGAAGGCGGCGCTGGAAGTCATCCGCCACCACCGGCTCCTGGAGACTTACCTGACGGCCGCCTTGGGCTACTCGTGGGATGAGGTCCACACCGAGGCCGATCACCTGGAGCACGTCATCTCGGAGGACTTCGAGGAACGCATCGCTGCGTTCTTGGGTCACCCGCAATCCGATCCGCACGGTGCCCCGATCCCTCAGCGCGACGGCAGCCTGCCCGCGCGCCGCGAGATTCGCCTGACCGATCTCGCCGTCGGCCAGGAAGGCGCCGTCTCGCGCGTTTCCGACCGCGACCCCGAGCTGCTGCGCTACCTCGGCCGCCTCGGTTTGCGGCCGCCGCAGCGCCTGCGCGTGCTGGAGCGCGGGCCCTTCGACGGGCCGCTGCATATCCAATCGTCCACCTCGCCATCGGTGATCGCGCTCAGCCGTCGCGTGACCGATGACGTCTATGTGACAATCGTGTCGGTTAATTAAGGAGTCGACAACGATGGAGCCGAAGGAGCCCGGCGACAGCCGGATCACCCGCAGAGACTTCCTCCGGGCGGGATTGCTCGGCGGCGGCGTCACGGCTGTGGCGGTGACGCTAGGAGGCCGCCGGTCGCACCCTCATCATGAGAAAGGCTTGCTGTCGGTGGCGCAGCCCACGCCCACACCTCAGCCCGGAATGGATCATGGGGCCTACGAGTCGCACGGCGGCATGGGCACCGTCGGACAAGTAGACAACGCGCGCAACGGATTCGATCCGCAAGCGCTGCTGCGCGACTGGGATTTCGGCACGGTCAGCAGGTTGCCGAACGGACAGACTCTGCGCGAGTACAGCATCGTCGCGGTCAACAAGGAGATCGAGATTGCCCCTGGGGTGTTCTTCCCTGGCTGGGTTTACAACGGGCGCGTGCCCGGCCCGACGCTGCGCTGCGTCGAAGGCGACCGGATTCGCATCGAGTTTGTCAACGGGAGCGACCATCCGCACACCATCCACTTCCACGGCATCCATCCCGCAAGGATGGACGGCGTGCCGGGAGTCGGAGCTGGAGACATCCCTCCCGGGGGAACGACCATCTACGAGTTCGACGCCTTCCCCTTCGGATGCCATCACTACCATTGCCATAGCAACCCGCTCAAGCGTCATATCCATAAAGGGCTGTACGGCGCCTTCATCATCGACCCCGATCCGGCCCGGCACCAGGGAGAGGATGAGGCCATCGCTCGCTCGCGCAACCATCTCTTTCCCGAGAACAAGGACATCAACGAGATGGTGATGGTGATGAACGCCTTCGATACCAACTTCGACGGCGAAAACGAGGTCTACGCTGTCAACACCGTCGCCTTCGCCTACATGAACGACCCGATTCGGATCCGCCTCGACCAGCGCCAGCGCCTGTACCTGATCAACATCACCGAATTCGACCCGATCAACTCGCTGCATCTGCACGGCAACTTCTTCGACTACTACGACCACGGCACAACCCTGCGCCCGACCCACAAGACCGTCGATACGATCATGCAGTGTCAGGCGCAGCGGGGGATTCTCGAGTTCGACTTCAAGGGCTTCGAGCCGGGGCTGCACATGTTCCACGCCCACCAGAGCGAATTCGTCGAGCTCGGATGGATGGGGTTCTTCGAGGTGACGGCGTGAGCGCCGCTGGGGTCTCCCCCACGCCCGCTCGATCCTGGCCGCGCTGGGTGGCCTGGGCTGTTCCGCTGGTGGCTTTGGCTCTGCTGCTGGGGGTGTTGGCCTTCGCCAACCCGCTGTCGTTCTTCCAGGCCGACCTTCCGCCGCAGGAAATCCTGAGCTTCGAACGGATCGACGTCACCCCGGACGGATTCCGGGCGACCGTGCTCAACGGTGGGCCGGATCCGGTCACGATCGCCCAGGTCATCGTGGATGATGCCTACTGGGCTTTCACCATCGAACCCTCGGCGACCGTGCCGCGGCTCGGCCGGGCGACGATCGACATCCCTTATCAGTGGGTCTATACCGAACCGCACGCGGTGCGCGTCATCACCTCGACGGGGCTGACGTTTGAAGGCGAAGTTCCAGTCGCGGTCGAGACGCCTACGCCCGGCCTGCAGCAATTCCTGGCCTACGGCCTGCTCGGCGTCTTCGTTGGAATCGTGCCGGTGGCGCTCGGGATGCTCTGGTTTCCCGCGCTGCGTCGCCAAGGCCGCAAGACTCTCAACGCCGTCCTGGCGCTGACGATCGGGATGCTCGTCTTCCTGCTGATCGACACCAGCCTGGAGGCCTTCGAAGTAGCAGCCGCGCTGCCGGACGTCGTCCAGGGTCAGGCCCTGGTCTTGTTCGCGGCGCTGCTCACCTGGCTGGTGTTGCTCGTCGTGGGCGCCATCCGACGGCCGCGGGACGACTCGGGGACGATGCCGCGGGCGCTGTACGTCGCCGGGCTGATCGCGCTGGGTATCGGGCTGCACAACCTCGGCGAGGGGATGGCCATCGGTGCCGCCTTCTCGCTGGGTGAGGCGGCGCTCGGCTCGTTTCTCGTCGTCGGATTCACTCTGCACAATATCACGGAGGGAATCGGCATCGCCTCGCCGCTGACCCCCGGGCGCGAGGGCATGCCGGCCGGGTATCACCCGGGCTTGCGCACCTTCGTGGCCCTGGCCCTCCTCGCCGGGGCTCCGGCGATCGCTGGGGCGTGGATCGGCGGATTCGCCTACAGTCCCTTTGTCGCGGCGATCTTCCTCGGCGTCGGTCTGGGCGCCATCTGGCAGGTGATCGTCGAGGTCGGTCGGCTGTTGCGCGACGACGCCGCGCGCCACGCCGAACCCTGGATCACATGGGCCAACCTGGCGGGTTTCGCCGTCGGGGTCGGGGTGATGTATGTGACGGCGCTGCTGGTGAAATTCTAGTGGTCAGTAACCGGTAACCAGTGACCGGCAACCAGTAACCAGTAACCAGTAACCAGTAACCAGTGATCACTCACCAGTGAAGGTCAAGCATCAAGTCGTAACTGGTAACTGGTAACTGGTAACAGGTCACAAAGAAAGGTGAACCAATGAGAGTCGACGTCTTCCACGCCCTGTTCGTGATCAGCTTCCTGTCGTTTATGGGGATCCGCGTCTATTACCATCGACGGGCCAGACGGGAAGGGGGCCGGATGAATGGGCGCGACACACGCTTCAGCATCCTTCTCCGATTGCTGCTCGCCATCCCCCTGGCCGGTTTGCTCGTGGCCTACATGATCCGTCCGGCGATCCTGGGCTGGGCCGAGATCCCCTTGCCGGCGTGGGCATCCTGGCAGGGCGCGCTGCTGGTGGTCATCAGCTTTCCGTTGTTGATCTGGGTGCATCGGGCGCTCGGGGCCAACTTCAACACAGTCCTCGGCGTGCGCGACCGTCATACCCTGGTCACGCACGGGCCCTACCATTGGGTCCGCCATCCGATGTACGGTGTTCTGTTCCTGTTCATGGTGGGACTTCTGCTCCTGACGGGCAACCTCCTCATCGGCGGCCTTCTCCTGGCCGGCTTGGTCGTGACGGTGGGCACGCGGGTAGCCAAGGAAGAGGCGATCCTCGAAGAGGAGTACGGCGAGCCATATCGGACGTATAAGTCCCGCACCGGGCGCTTCGTCCCCCGGCTGAGCTGACTCGCCATTGGTGCTGGCACAACGGGGCCAGCAGACGCGGATCGGCGCCGCCCTGCCGGAAACGGGGTGCGGCCCGGCGAAACTTGCCGGCCGTGGCCCAGGCCCGGCCCGGCTGAATCCAGCCTTTCACCGGAACCGGGCCAAGCGCAGGATGATAGAGTCCCGGGAGCTACCCGGTCTGGCGCATTCCTATGTGAATGATCGGTCGATTGACGGACACACAGCATGACCCGATCCCTCTTCCCGCGGCTGTGCCTCATTCTGATTGGCCTGACCCTGACTGCGTGCGGCCCGACGGCGAATGGCGTTGATCTGACCACCCCGTCACCACTGGCGAAACCAAGCCCGCCTCCGACGCAGGCGGGCTCGCCTGCGAGCGAGGCCGCAACCCAAATCCTCGAACCGCCGACACTCACGTACCAACCCCCAGCCCCGCCCGTAGGACCGCCGATCGAGCGCCTTTCGCCCGGCCAGTCGGTGACGGTTTCTTTCATTGAAATGCTCGATTCAACCGAGGGCTGGGCTCTCGGCGGCCGCGACTCGATCTATGACCATGTCCTGCGGACACAGGACGGCGGCCGGACCTGGAAGGACGTCACGCCGCCCGAGCCGGCGGCCCCTGCGGATCGCGAACCCAAGGAGGCGGACGCGGCCTTCCTTGATGGGAACCATGCCTGGGTGGTCTACTCCTACCCTGGTGGTGGGTATGGGCCGGACGAGGGCAAGATTGTCTGGCGCACAGGGGACAGGGGAGAGTCCTGGCAGCCTAGCGTCCCAATTGACCCTGACGTTGACTTCATGCCGCTTGCCATGCCCTTTGTCGACGACCAGACAGGTTGGATTTTCGCGGCGTCTGGCTATGGAATGTCGCACGAATACACCAACGTGTACCGGACGACCGACGGAGGCTTGACCTGGGAACGTATCCTCGATCCCGGCTCCTCGGAAGGCATCATCGATGTTTGCTGCAAGTCGGGGGCGGCCTTCGCCGATGCCCAGATCGGATTGGTGACCTACGACCAAGGGCCAAACACGCACGTGGTGGTGGACTGGACCACCGACGGCGGTTTGAAGTGGGAACCCGGTTTCCTTCCGGCTCCGGAGGCGTTGTACGACTCGGATGAGTACAACGATAAGTTCAACGGCGGGGTCTGTCGAACCATCTCGCCCGATTTTCTGTCGGCAAGGACGGTCAGGTTGGCCGTCGACTGCGTCATACGCTACGACCCGAGGGATGTGGCTTCGTTCCTCTATGCGACCTCCAACGGAGGCCAGACCTGGCAGATCATTCCCATCCCCGGCGGTCCAGTCCAATGGATCAGCCCCGAGGTGGGCTGGTCGCTAGGACGCGACATCTACCTGACGCTCGACAGCGGCTTGTCCTGGACCAAAGTCAAGAGCGTGACCTGGGATGGACAGTTCAGTTTCGTCAGCCAGGTGCTCGGATGGGCCGTGGCGCGCTCGGAGGAGGCGATCGCCCTCGTCCAAACCTCGGATGGCGGCCGGAGCTGGACCGAGATCCAGCCAAGGATTGCCCCCTAAGCGGAACGCGACCAGCCTGTCCGGCGCCCTGGCTAAATGCCGGGCACATCGCCCCATGGGCAGGGAAGAGGGAACAGCTCCGGCCTCGGCCATCGGTTCAAGCTCATCGGGGTGGGGAGCTGCGGTATGTCTCGCAGGAGGGCGGGTAGACCACGCGCCCGGCGCCTGATTGCCTACCTCCTGCCTCAACGAAGTTGGGGGCGGGGGTCTAGTCAATCCGATCTCCTAATGCGGACCCAATCCTGGATTCCCGCACCACTCCGCCCTTCGGGGATGCTTTGCGATCCCGCGAGCCGCTGAAGGCCCTCTTCCCGGGGTTGCGTGAACGAGACGTGAGGGATCCTAGTGGTCCGAGCGCCGCGATGTGTTCTTGAGACAAGGGGGTTGGCTCCTCGGCCAGGACTCGAACCCCGTTCGCTCCGCCAGCCCAGTCTTCTGGGCGAGACGGAGTGGAACCTAGCGATCTGCTTTTGAGAACGGGATGCTTCGCGATCCCGCGAGCCGCTGAAAGTGCTCTTCCCGGGGCTGCACGAACATGACGAGATGGAACCCTAGACGTCTGAGCGCTGCGATGTGTTCTTGAGAGAAAGGGGGAGGCTCCTCGGCCAGGACTCGAACCTGGAACCTAGCGGTTAACAGCCGCCCGCTCTGCCGATTGAGCTACCGAGGAAGGCGGACGGATTATACCGCCTGGGAGGCGACGCGGTCGTTTCATGTCAGCCGCAAGGACGGCCGCGGGCTGGCCGTCATGCAATGGTCAGACTCGCCGGGGTCGTTCGACTATAATCGCGCCGATGGACGCACACGTCGTCGGAGAAAAGCGCGGCCGGATGGCCGCGCGCATTGGGTCGGTCGGGCTGTTGATGCCGGCGCTGATGGTGCTGGTCGCCTGGCTCGTGCTCACCCCCGGAGGCCTGCTGGGCAAGGCCGACGCCATCGGGTACGCGGTCTGTCATCGGATCGATCTCAGGTCGTTCCATCTGGGGACGCGCGCCCTTCCGTTGTGCGCTCGCTGCACCGGCATGTATCTTGGCGCCCTGGTTGGCCTGGCCGGTCTGGCCGGCCTCGGCCGGTTGCGTCACGGGAAGTTCCCGCGCCCGGCGTTGCTGGGGAGCTTTGGGATCTTCGCGGCGGCTTGGGCAATCGATGGGCTCAACTCCTACCTGACCCTGATCCCGGGAGCGCCGCACGCCTACGAGCCAAACAACACGCTTCGCCTGATCACGGGCACCTTGATGGGCCTGGCCCTCGGTGTGCTCGTCTTTACCGGTTTCAATCAGAATGTCTGGCGCGGCTGGAAAGACGAGCCGGTGCTGCGCTCCTTTCGAGAGGTTGGCGTGTTGTTGTTGCTGGGAGCCGTGGTGGTGGGACTGGTGCTGAGCGAGAATCCGCTGGTGCTCTACCCGCTGGCGCTGCTCAGCGCGGCGGGCGTGCTCGTACTGCTCGGGATGGTGTACGCCGTCGTCGTCCTGCTTGTGCTGCGCCGGGAGAATCGGGCCGAGTCATGGGGCGGCGTGGCCCTGCCGCTGATGGCAGGAGTGGCCCTGGCCATCCTGCAGATCGGGCTGCTCGACCTGGCCCGCTACACCCTCACCGGGACCTGGGCGGGATTCGCCCTGTAGGAGGAGAGAAAAATGGATACAGCTGGTGGATTGCTCACGGCCTTTGGCCTGGCGGCGAGCGCCGGGTTGAATGCCTACATCCCTTTGCTCATCGTTGCGCTGCTTGGCCGGTTCACGAATTGGTTCACCTTGAACTCGCCGTGGGACGTGCTGACCAGTTGGTGGGTCATCGGCGCTTTGGTCATCCTGACCCTGATCGAGTTCTTCGCCGACAAAGCGCCGGCGGTCAACCATGTCAATGACGCTATCCAGACTTTCGTGCGGCCGGCGGCCGGCGCCGTCCTGTTCGCTGCCAGCACCGGCGCGGCCGGCGGGGTTCACCCGGTCGTGGCGATGATCGCCGGTCTGCTCGTGGCGGGCGGCGTGCACACGGTCAAGGCGGCTGCCGTCCGGCCGGCGGTGACGGCGACGACCGCCGGCATCGGGAACGTCCCGGTGAGCCTGGCCGAGGACTTGCTGGCAGCGTTTGTTTCGATCGCGGCCATCGTCGTTCCGGTGGTAATCGCCGGCCTGCTGATCGTGATCGTCTCGCTCTTCGTCTGGTGGCTGTGGCGGCGAGCCGCCATGTCGACCGGCTCGACCTGATCCCTGGTCCTGAGGAGGACAAACGATGATGGAATCCGCACCCACACCGCACGCGACGGCCGGCCCGTCGACCAATACGATGGCCCTGGTCAGCCTGATCGCCGGGATCGTCGGCCTGACCATCTTTCCCTTCGTCGGAAGTATCGTGGCCGTCATCACGGGCAACATCGGCCGAAAGGAAATCGCCGCCAGCGCCGGGGCACAGAGCGGAGACGGATTGGCTCTGGCCGGGCTCATCATGGGATGGATCGGCGTCGGTCTGGGCGTCATTGGGATCTGCCTGGCGTGCCTTTTCTTCGTCCTGCTGCCCCTCGGAATCCTCCAAGGGGTGAACCAAAGTTACGGCCTGCTGATTCCGTTTGGGCTGTGGGCCTGATCATGCCGCCGGCTGACGCCGCGGGGGAAAGCCGGCCCTTCGGGAAGAGGAGATAAGGATGACCGTTCAGTCGCCGGGCGGCGAGGCCCAGCCCAAGTCACGAAATTGGCTGATCATCATCGTGGCTGTGGTTGTCTTCTGCTGCTTATGCTCGCTGTGTCTGATGCTTTTCTATTATCTCTACACCTTCGGAGACACGATCTTCAAGCTCAGTTTCTTGGCCCCGGGGTTGATGTAGCGAACTCTTCCTTCGCTGTCGGTGGGAGCTCGCGGCCGGCGTCCTTCGATGAACAGAGGACGCCGGCTGCTGGACTCTTGTGTTCGGGGCAGCCCCGCTACTCGAGGATTACCTTCAACATCGTGTCATACCGAGCCCCGCGCCCTTGGTGCTCTGCACCCCTTCGGGTGCAGAGCACCACGCCCTTCGCCCCCTACGCCCTTCGCCCCCTAACGCCCTTCGCCCCCTACGCCCTTCGCCCTCTAC
>Ga0184639_10000064_pt1 | contig 35742 bp, 30 predicted proteins | sample PLM31_170_b2_FD_133155 | JGI IMG/M metagenome (GOLD analysis project Ga0184639, IMG submission 133155) | Groundwater sediment microbial communities from an aquifer in East River, Colorado, USA - PLM3-1_170_b2 | ecosystem: Environmental > Terrestrial > Soil > Riparian zone | place: USA: East...
GTGGGCGTGACTGATGGCGTCGTCTCGAAGGTGAGAGTGGCCGTCCAGGTCGGCGTGAGGGAGCCCGTGGAGGTGGCCGTCGTGGTGTCGGCCGGCGAGCCGGTGTCGGTTGGGGTCAAGGAGGGCGTGCCTTGTGCCCCGAACTCGGACTCGATCGCGCCGATGTCGCAGGCGGAGCCGATCGGCCGGGCGAAGCCGCGCTGATCGACCGCCTCGCAGGCGAGTTCGCTCGAACCCACCCGTGCTGGGTTGCCGGCGTCGATGGCCGGGCTGCCCGGAAGAAGTGGGTAGGCCGCTGTGTGGTACTCGTTCTCGGTCAGAGGTCCCAGTTGAGGGTCGTCGACGCCGAAGAGGCTGCCCGTTGTCCCCCCGGTGATCGAACAGCCGTCCAGGTTCCCCAACAGGCTGTATTCGGCGGAAGCGAGGGTGCCGATGCAGTTGGAAGGCTGATCGTCGTAGGCGTTCCCGGCGAGGATGGTGTTGTCCAAGTGAACGATACTGAGGTCCTCGTTGTAGATACCGCCGGTGTCGAAGAACTCGGTGGAGTCCGTCTCCACGAGATTGGCGAAGATGGTCGAGTTGTTGATGATGAGGGAGGCCCCTGTGCTGAGCGGGCCGTAGCCGTTGTAGATCGCCGCCGCGCGGTTGCTGGCTCGGTTGGCGGTGATGGTTGTATTCCGGATGACCAATGAACCATGGTTCTCGACTCCGCCCCCGGGCCCGCTTTGGACTCGGTTGTTGCCGATCGCGCTCCCGTCGATCTCCAGGTTGAGATCGTTACGGATGCCAGCTCCAGCGTCGGTGGCCGAGTTGTCCCAGACCAAGGATCGCCGCAGCACCATCTCGCCCGTGTTCATGAGGCCCGCGCCGTTGTGGGCGTGGTTCCACTGAAAGGAGGATTCTTCGATGAGGACGGTACCTTCGTCGTTGAGCAGTCCGGCCCCGTTCGATCCGGAGCCGATATCCGCGTTCACCAGGCTGACCCCGCGTAGAGTCAGGCGCGCCCCGGGTTGCACGTGGAGGATCCGGTCGCCTAAGCCGGAAGCGTCCACGCCGGTTCGCGTCATGCCCTCGCCGAGAAGAGTCAGGCCGTCGAGAATGTCCAGATCGCCCATGGCCGAGCCTTCCTCGAAGGTCCCCGCAATCGCCAGGAGGACGACGCCGGATGGGAGACGGACGGTGTCGTCCCCCGGAAGGGCGTTGGTTTCCATCACCGCCGCCCGCAACGTGCATGTCCCCGATGCGCTGGCGCAGACGCCATCCCCCGGCGTCGCATCGACCTGGTCCGACGTGTTGTTGACGGTGAATTCCGCCCCTTGGGCTTGAGGCGTGAACGCGAGAGGAATCGCAAGCAGGAGAACGAGGGAGAGCGAGAGGTGATTGGGCGCGATGCGAGGCGTGGTGGACAGCATGGAGGCCTCAAGAAATGTTGCGTCGTTGGGGCGGCGTCCCCCTGGGGAAGCGCTGCGGGATGGCGCGGGCTATCGATAGTCTAAGGGGGTTTTGCCCCAATTCAAGCGCTTGAGAGACTTTGATAGGATTCGGTTCACTTTGGGATTGTTTGCCGGGGTGGCCTCGGCGAGTGTTCCATGCGCTCTAATTGACTCGGCTCCGCCGCCTCCTGTAAAATCGCGGAGCCTCTCTTGAGGTGTCCCCCATGCCTCCCGTCTCCCCCGATGGCGCATCAACGCGCCGGCGCTCGCCCGCTGAGCCGGCCTGGTTTACCGGCGCGAGAGCCGGACATCCCCATGAGTGAAGGAAACAGACTGGCCTGGCCCTCGTTCGTCCTCGTCGTACGCCTGTGGGATTCGCTGGCGAGCGCGACGGGCGTTTGGAGCGGCGTCTCGTAGCGATGCGAATCAAGCCGATCGTGAAGCTGGTCGCCTTCTCCTTTCTCGTGGCAGCCGCCCTTTGTTGCGGGTACCTCCGACCGCCACGACTGCCGCGGCCCACGCCTCCTGTCGCCATTGGGTTCGGCCCGCCCACCGCGCCGCCGCCAACCTCCACACCAGCTCCCACCTCGACAGTGGATCCCCGGCAAGGCTTCATCGTCGGTCGCTCACCCGACGGGGAGTGGACCGCCGAGGCCATTGGAAACCGCCCGCCGGTCTCGATGAGGGTTTCTCGCGCCGATGGATCCGCAACTTGGGCAGTAACCTACGAAGGCCCGGTGCGGAGGCAGGCCTATCTCAAACCGGTGCATTGGTCTGGCGACGGGCGCCACCTCTACTTCACCATCTACATTGAGCCATTCGAGCTGATGCTGGGCGGCCCGCTATACGTAACCGGTTCGGGCGTGCAACGGCTGGCTCTCGACACTGGGGCCGTGGAAGAGATCCTCGCCGGTGAGGGTCAGTTCCAGGTGTTCTCGGTTTCCCGCGACTCGACCCGGCTCGCCTATGTCCGAAGCGAAAACGATGCGAGCTGGCTCGTCGTGCGGGACTTGCGTGATTGGGAAGATCACAGGTGGAAGCTGTCGAACGAGCCCGTCCAGGCCGGCGACATCACATGGTCGCCCGATGGTTCTGCGCTCGTCCTGCTGGTCACGAGGGGCCCTACCCGCGAGCGGGAGGAATTCCGCACCAAGGCCGTCCTGTTCGATCTGGGCGCCCTTCGCTCGAAGACGATCATGCCGGAGCACCTAGGGGAATATTGGCGGCTGGAGTGGCTCGACGATCACACCTTCTATCTCGAAGACCCCGATATCGAGTTCTGGTATACGGATGCTGATGTGAAAGCCTGGATGATAGATGTGAGGTCGGGCGAGATCGTCCCCACCCGATCCCTCTACGGGATTCCGGAAGGCTGACGGCGCAGCCCAAGCAACCGTGGTGGAAGACCCCTTGCTTACGATTTGCCCCTGTTCTCGACGGCATTGATGAAATCGGCCAGCAGACCGTAGGCTGTGGTCTCCGGCCCCGGGTTGTCCTCGGTGACCGTCAGCGGCCCCAAGACGTCGCTGAAAAAAGTGATCGACGACGAGGTGCCCATGACGGCATATAACGCGTCGTCGGGAGTGAGCCGCTCGGGTGCCACGCTGGCCCGCAGACCGCCCGCACCGTGCTCGGCCTGGCAGACCAGTTTCCACCGTCGCCCCTCCTCGCGCGCTTCGCGCAGCAGGGCCGGCGTCATGCTTTCTATCCCCTGCCGCTCGACCTGCTGCGGTTTGAGCGGGACGTCCATCAGCACCGTGCACAGCGCCGCCACCTTGACGGCCGCGTCCCACCCCAGGATGTCGCCGCTGGGGTCGGTCTCGGCCACGCCGATCGACTGCGCCTGGGCGACCGCCTCGTCGAAAGTCTGCCCGGACTCCATCAGGGTCAGAATCAGGTTCGTCGTGCTGTTGAGGATGCCGCGGAACGAGAGCAGCCGAGCCCCCGGCAGGGCGGCGCGCCACAAAGAGAACAGCGGAGCGCCATCCATCACGGCCGCCTCGAAGTAAAAGCGCCTGCCTCGGGCGCGCGCCAGGTCGCGCAGCTCGCGATAGGCGTGGACGACCGGCCCCTTGTTGGCGGTGATGGCGTGCATCCCGCTCTCCAGGGCGGCGCGCAGGTGGTCGATGGCCGGCTGACCCGTCTCGTAGTTGACGGGCGTGTTCTCGAACAAGACCTGGGCGCCGCAGGCGCGCACAAAGTCCGCCCCGGCCGGCGCCGGGGAGGGTGAGAGCTCAGCGAGGGATCCGCCGCGGCCGACCAGAGCCAGCGCGCGATCGAGGTCGATCCCACGCGGGTTGATGGCGGCTCCGGCGCGGCGGCCGGCGACGCCCACCACGCGCCAATCGATCCCGTAGCGGTCCTTGAGTTCGTCGCGCTTCGCAAGGAGGAGGCGGGCCAACGCCCGGCCGACGTTGCCGAAGCCCATCAGAGCAAGATCAACTTGAGTCATCGGATCCCCCGGAGTACGCCCAACAGCGCGGCGGCCCCTCACTCATTCTCGCGCAGTACGTCGATCGTCGCTGACGAGGAGCTCTGGACCCCCGCTTCCCCTCCGGGATCCCCTACGGGATGCGAAGCGCGATGCGAAGCGCGATACGCGGGGGAGACAGACATTAACGCCCCTCGTCATTCTCGCGAAAGCGGGAATCCAGTCTTGACGATTGCCTGGACCCCCGCTTTCGCGGGGGTGACAACCCAGGAACTATGGACAATCCGGTAGTGTGAAGTGCATCAACCGGTCATTGCTCGTGTCGGACACCCACAGCCCGCAAACCTCATCGAAGGCCACGCCGGCGGGAAGGCCGAACTGTGTCAGGTCGCTCCCGGGGCTTCCCCAGCCGGCCAGGAATCCGCCGGACCTATCGAAACACAACACACGGTAACCTTCCGGGTCGCTAGTACAGACGTTTCCGTTATCGGTCACATCGAGGTAGGGTTTGTTATCGAGCGAGTCCGTCAACCAGGCGTCGAGTAGCCACTCGCCGACCGGTTGCCAAACGTTCGGTTCGGTCTCCTCGAAGAGCTGAATGCGCGAGTTCCATGTGTCGGCGATGTACACCCGGCCGTTCGAGCCGACGGCGACGCCCACCGGCTCGTCGAGCTGCCCCTCCAGGGGCCCTCCCCCCGGCTCCCCGATCTGCCCGAGAGGGTTGCCGAGCCTGTCGAACACGACGACCCGTTTGTTCCCGGTGTCGGCGATGTAGACGCGGCCCGTCCCGTCGACGGCGACCGCCCGCGGTCCCCAAAGTGCGCTCAGGCTCTCAGCCTGCCCGAAGGTTCCCCACATCCCGAGGTATCGACCGGCGGGGCTGAAGCGTTGGATGCGGTGATTCCAGGTGTCGGCGACATAGACGGTGCCGTCCGGGGCAACGGCGATGCCCCAGGGCTCGTTGAAGGTTCCGCCTGGCGCCGGACCTGGGTCGACCTTGGCGAAGGAGCCCCACGACTCGAGCGGGGTGCCGTCGGCGGCGAGGTGTTGGATCCGATGGTTGTTGGTGTCGGCGACATACAGTGTGCCATCGCCGGCGACGACGACTCCCCGCGGGTGGGTGAATTCCCCGTCGGCGGTTCCGCTCGTGCCGTACGTTGCGTCCGCTGCCAGGACGACGGTCTTCTCCGCGTACGGATCGACGAGCGAGACCGGCTGCAGGACGGCCGGCGCGATCCCGTAGTTCCAGACCATCGTGGCGACGTCCTTACGAACGTAGAGCTTGAGCTTTTCCGCCGGCGACCAGTTGCGCAGGCTGAAGTCGAGCCCGGCGACCTCGCCATAGCGGCGGTAGTCGCGGTTGAACCAGATGTCCCATAGCCCCTGCCGATACTCCGGCGAAGACAGCGCATTGCGGATGCGTTCGCCGGTCAGGTTGAAGTAGTCCTGCATCGGCCACCACACCCGGTTGTACTCGAAGGCGTAGTACCGGTCGCGCAGGATCGCCTCCACTTTGGGCCAATTCCCCTCGCCGGCCAGGACGACGGGGTAATCCAGGATGTCGCGCGACGGGGCTTCAGCGAAGAAATGGGCGTTGGGGTAATTCCTCAGATACCACCAGAAAGGATAGGTCGACAAGTTGTCGTAGCCGATGTCGATGTCGAGGCCGCCGGTCGTCCGCCGCGACAGCTCTTCGATCTGGGCCAGCGCCAGTTTGGGGCCTCCGGCCGAGTGCGCGTACACCAGGAACTCTGTGGCGTCGTCGTAGTTGACGAAGGACGCCCGCAGGCTGGTGCGCAACGTCAGCACGAAGAGGCCGCCGAGGGCGACCACGCCCGCCAGGCGCGCCAGCTCGCGCCCGGTCCAACCCATCGCCAGCCGCAAGGCGGCGAAGCCGGCCACCAGCGCGACGACCAGGGTCGTCAGCGCGCCCTCGGTCGAGCGAAGATGCTCCAGGTCTGCTCCGGCGAACGGCGGCGGTGATCCAAGCAAGTAACCGATGAACCGCGCCAGAGAAAGGAGCGTCAGCGTGACCAGGGCCATCAGGCCCCAGGTGCGCACTTCGCGGAATCGGCTCCATGGCACGCGGCTGAGGAAGCGGCCATAGGCCCAGCCGGAGAGCATGATCAATGGAAGAGCGATGTGCACTGTGAGCCAGGGCATGCGCTCGCCGGCGAAGGTGTAGAGCACCAGGGCCGTGACCGACCAATAGCCAAAGACCACGGGATAGAGCGAGGGCACGTCATAGGTCGCCGATCCGGCCTCGGGCTTGGGCTCCTGAGGGCGCGGCCCGCGGATGAGCGCGGCGATCCCCATCCCGGCCGCGACCAGGCCGCCGATGGCGACAAGATACTCGTAGACCGGGAGTTCGATGAGCAGGTAGTAGTAGAGTGGCTGGGTGCCACGCTGGACGCCTTGCTGGACGAGCCAGTAGCCCAGCGACCCCACCATCCCGGTCGCCAGACCGATCGGATTGGTGAAGAGCGTCGTATAGAGGGGAACGTAGATCGCGGCGAAGATCCCGGCGGCGATGAGCCAGCGTTTCCAATTCCACAATAGGCCGATGGCGGCCGCCAGAACGACGAGGCCGACGACCATCATCAGGGTCGGCCCCCATTCGGAGGCATCCGAGTAGGCCAGGGGATCGAAGCCGAGCGCCGCCGAGGGGAAAGCGCCGAGCTGGGTGATCGTGAGCGTGCCGGTGATGATCAGCAGATCGAGGGCCGGGAAATCGGTTCGCAGGCCGCGTCGGAAGCTCAGCACGAGCATGACGGCCGCCACCACAATTGCCGCCGCGGCCAGCACGACGCCCAAGGTCACCAGCGGGGAGACGATGACCGTGGCGGCGTCCCCGGCCAGAGTCCGGTCACGCATGAAGACCACGAAGGCCATCCCTGCGCCGATCGCCGCTGCGGCCACGCTCACGAAGAAAACCAGTCTGCGAATCCGATCAGGCCACGATTTGCGGACGGCTTCCCATAGGAAGAGTACAGCCAGCAACACCAGCAGCTGCGCGGCGTAGATGAAGGAGGTCTCCTTGGTACAGAAGTGGAGCGAGAGCGCCGCCGCCAGCACATACAGGGAGGAGGCGCGCCGGCGCTCCAGATAGGAGAAGATGGCCCAGAACATCATCAAGGCTTCGACGACGACAAAGGCCTCGTTGCGCGCGTAACGGGCGTAGTACAACAGGAAGGGGGAGGCGAATATCAGGCCGGCCGTGACCAACGCGCTCAAACGACCGATCCAACGTCGGAAAGGCCAAACCAGCAGAACGGCGACGACGCCGGCGATGGCCGCCCACATTCTGGCGCTGGCGTCCGAGTCGCCGAAAAGGAAATAGGCGAGCGCCAGCAGGTGGAACTGCATCGGGCCGTGGGAGAGCGGATCGTGGGCGTAGCCGCGCCCTTGTTCGAGCTGCCACGAAAAGTAGACGTGCGTGGTCTCGTCATGGCTCATGACCCGCGTCCCGAGGTTGGCGAAGCGCGTCAGGATGGTCAGCAGGACGATCCCGATGAAAACGGCCAGGAAGATATCGATGCGCAGCCGTGTCCCGAGCAGCCCGTCCATCTGACGAGTTTCCGAGTCGACCGTCTCGCTCGTTGACGCCACGTCATGCCTCCATGCGGTGAAGCTGTCCCACCGGGCCGCAATTATAGTGGTCAGTGGACAGTGGTCGGTGGTCAGAAGAAGTGGTCAGTCGTGAGTGGTCAGTGGTCAGAGAAAGAAGTCAGCCGTCAGCCATCACCCAATCCTTCCCACTCGCCAATCCTCAATTTCCAATCTCTAGAGTCCCATCCCCGTGCCCAGTTTGCTGTCTCACTTTCGTGTTGAGTCGTCACTGACCACTGACCACTGGCCACTAGACGAGCGGCCATGGGTACGGCCTACCGTCCCCCGGGAACGGGAACACCGATTGATCCACGATCTCGGCTGCCCGGCGAACCAGGGCTTCCACTTCATCTCTCGAGAGTAGCTCGACCAGAGCCGCGCGCGCCTCTCCGTTGGCCTCCAGCCCTTGGCGGAATCGATCAACGGCCGACAGCAACGGATCCGGGATCGGCTCGCCGGCGAAGTCCCAGATGACCGTGCGCAGCTTCGGCTCCTTGTGGAAGCAGACCCCGTGATCGATCAGCCAGAGATGCTGGTCCGGAGCCAGCAGAATATGGCCGCCTTTACGGTCGGCGTTGTTGATCAAGAGGTCGAAAACGGCGGCAGGACGCAGGAGTGCCTTTTCCTCGGCGGACAACGTGAAGTAATGACGGTCCGGGTCGAGATCGAGGAACAGCTGAACGGATCCCGGTCCGGCCGGACCGTCGCGGCGGAATACGGTCGGAGGGACAAGCTGCCAGCCGAGCGCCTCGGAGGTCTGCCAGGCAGCTAGCTCGCGGGCGGCCAGCGTTCCGTCCGGGAAATCCCACAACGGCCGTTCCCCGCGCTGCGGCTTGTAGACGGCCAACAACTCGCCAATGGGATGACGCAGGCGCGTGAGAAAGGTGTGGTTCGAGCCCCATGCGAACTGGCCTTCGAACTGAATCTCGCCCGTGGCCAGGATGGTGTGGACCGCGGGATCCGAGATCGCCGCCGAGGTCGATCGGGAAGGAGTTAGGCCGCTCACGCTTCGATAGGATCCCGACGGGAGCGAGGGACTCGAGGGTTCCCCTCGCATCTCTCGTGTCACCCCTTCGCTCACGCTCCGGCGGAGCCTGCCCTGAGCCCTTCGCTTCGCTCAGGGCAGGCTCCGCCGAAGGGCTCAGCGCTTGTGCCCGTTGCTGCGGGGGCAGAAATGCCCTTGCGGATCCATCGGCTCCCCGCAGTTACCGCAGATCGGACGTCCGCGTCCGGCGAGCTCCGTTCCCCATTGACCCATGGCGCGCATCTGGGAACGGCTGCACCAGAAGCGGGCGACGGCCGCCTGCTCGGGATCGCTGCCTTCCGGCTGCAGCTCATGGGCGACGAGGACGATGCGGTCGGTATCGTGGTCGTACCCGAGGCCGAGCTGGCCGACGCGGAAGGCAGGATCGATCGGCTGCTCGAGTTCCATCTCCGGCTCGACGTAATCGGCGGAGGCTTCACTCAAGTCGGGGTATTGTTGGGCGATTTCGGCCAGAAACTGTTCCAGGCCGGCGGCCAGCGAAGTCATCTGCATCTTCTCAACAATCAGGGTAACCAGGGTCGACTCTTGGCGTGCCTGAAGGTAGAAGACGCGTTGCCCGGCCGGGCCGATGGCGCCGGTGGTGATGCGCGAGACTGGGTTGAGATCGAATTCGATGCTGGCCATGAACGGGGTGGGGCCGCCGCGCCGGAGTATATCATCCGCGCCCGGCGATCTCACCCGCTCGCGTGTCGTTGAGGCGCAGGAGCATGGCGCGCCGATCGCCCACGTGCAGCGCCGTGACCGAGGCCGGCTCGACCGCAAGCCGCTGGAACATGTCGAGCGGCAGACCCACGTGATACGCCACCGCCAGCTTGATCATGTCGGCGTGGCTGAAACACGCGACGATCGCTTGGCGGGTGGCGTGCTTTCTTCGCAGCGCCTCGAGTTCGGTGACGATGCGGGCTTGGGCCTCGACGAACGACTCGCCGCCGGGAAAGCGCGCCAGCGACGGGGTGGATTGAATCACGGGCCACAGCTTCCGTTGACTCAACCGGCGCAAGGATTGCCCCTGCCATTCACCGACGCGCATCTCCGCCAGTCCGACGGAACGGTGGACGGCGAGTCCCTTCGAGCGGGCCAGCGGTTGGGCCGTCTCGAGGGCGCGCTCGAGGGGACTGGAATAGATCGCCGCCAGGCGCACCGGACGCAGCACCTCCACCAGGGCCTCGGCCTGGGACGTGCCGCGCTGGTTGAGGTGGAGGCCCGGAGCCCACCCGGGCAGACGACGTCCGACCCAGTCGTTCTCGCCGTGGCGGATCAACAGGAACGTCGTCACGCGCCGCGCGCCGAGTGCTGGCGCTTGATGGACTCGATCACGGTCTGAGGGAGGTCCGGAATTTCGACCGCCGCCTCGACGCCCAGGGCCAGACGCTGGGCCGCGCGCCAGCGGTCGAGGCGCTCGGCGACTTGGGCTTCATAGCCTTGATCGGAGGGCAAGAAGAAGTAGGTGCCGAGCAGGCCGGGAGGCAGATACTGTTGCCCGATGTGATGGCCGTCGTGCTCGTGAGGATAGACGTACCCCTCACCGTGACCCAGGGCCGCTGCGTCGCGGTTCGAGTCCTGCAGATGGATCGGTACGCCCACTTCGCCGCGTTCCTCCACGGTGCGAAAGGCTTTGAAGTATGCGCCGGCGCTGTTCGACTTGGGCGCCGTCGCCAGATACAGAGTCGCCTCGACGATGGGGTAGACACCCTCCGGCAGGCCGACGTAGTCGAAGGCCTGGGCGGCGGCCGAAGCGACGACCAAGCCCAGCGGATCGGCCAGACCGATGTCCTCGCCGGCCAGGATCAGCAGCCGGCGCAGGATGAAGCGCGGCGACTCGCCGGCGTAGAGCATCTTGGCCAGCCAATAGAGCGCGGCGTCAGGATCGGAGCCGCGCACCGACTTGATGAAGGCCGAAATCGTGTCGTAGTGAGCGTCGCCGTCCTTGTCGTAGAGGACGGCGCGGCGCTGGATCGATTCCTGGGCGACCGGCAGGGAGATCGTCAGGCGTCCGTCGTCGCCGGGGAGCGTCGACTCGACCGCCAGTTCGAGGGCGTTGAGAGCATTGCGGGCGTCGCCGCCGGCGACGCGCACCAGATGTTCCAGCGCGTCGTCGTCGAGCGCGATCACGCGGCCGCCATAGCCGCGCTCGGAGTCGGCCAACGCCGAAGCCAAGATGCGGCGAACGTCGCCGTCGCTCAGCGGCCGCAACTGGAAGACGCGCGAGCGGGAGACCAGGGCGCCGATCACTTCGAAGTAAGGGTTCTCGGTGGTGGCCCCTATCAAGGTGATGGTGCCGTCCTCGACGTGTGGCAGCAACGCGTCCTGTTGCGCCTTGTTCCAGCGATGGACCTCGTCGACGAAGAGGATAGTGCGATGGCTGTGCAGTCGGCGTCGCTCGCGCGCCTCGCCGATCACTCGGCGCAGCTCGGCGACGCCGGCCAGCACGGCCGAGATCGTCTCGAAGTGCGATCGGGTGCGGTTGGCGATGATGCTGGCCAGGGTCGTCTTGCCCGACCCGGGCGGGCCCCAAAGGAGAATGGACGAGAAAAGTCGATCGGTTTCGATCGCCCGCCGGAGCAATCGCCCCGGACCGATGATTTCTTCCTGCCCGCTGAATTCCTCCAGCGTGCGGGGCCGCATGCGCGCCGCCAGCGGCGCCTCACGGCGCAATCGCTCGCGCAGCGCGTGGTCGAAGAGGTCCATCGGAGGCATTCTACCAAACAGTGGCCCGTGGACAGGGGTCCGTGGTCAGTAAGCGGGACGGCAAAGGTGGATGGCGATTGGCCGAGGCCCGACCCCCACCTGCCCTCCCCCTGAAAGGGGGAGGGTTGGGGTGGGGGTTCAACTCCGATTAGAATACTGTTCACCTTGAACCGCCTTCTCCGCTACTTCATGATCGCCTGTGGCCTGGCCGCGGTGGCTCTGGGGGTCGTCGGGATCTTCCTGCCGATCCTGCCGACGACACCCTTCCTGCTGCTGGCGGCGTTCCTATTCGCTCGCAGCTCGGAGCGTTTCTACTTGTGGCTTCACAGAAACCGCTGGTTCGGCGCGTATTTGACGAACTATCGTGAAGGCCGCGGCCTTCCGGCGCGCGACAAGGCTTTGACGATCCTCGCCCTGTGGTTGGCGATCGGCCTTTCGGCCGGCTTTGCCCTCTCGAATTGGTTTGCCCGAGCTGGCCTGGTGGCGATCGCCGTGGCCGTGACGATTCATCTTCTTCGCATCCCCACCTTTCGACCACAGGCGCAAGCTGCGCCCGTGTTGGAATCCCACGCGCCCGATCCATCCCGGCCCAACGCGTAGTCCCCGGCTTAAGCCGGGGTTTTCATGAGCCTCAGGCCGCCGAAGCGCGCTACCCAGACGTCTACCCGGGACCCTCAAAGCGAATCCGTGGCCGCAGGCTTCAGCCTGCGTCCGGGCTCGCGTGTAGTCCGCGACCTTGGCCGGGGTTCTTGTAGCGCGATGGGTGCGGTTCCGGAACCGGCGAAGGTTTTGCCAGCGCCTTGCCCGGGCTAGAGCCCAAGACCCTCAAAGCGAATCCGTAGCCGCAGGCTTCAGCCTGCGTCCGGGCTCGCGTGTAGTCCCCGGCTTTAGCCGGGGTTTTCATGAGCCTCAGGCTGCCGAAGCGCGCTCCCAGCCTTAGCCAGGCCCTCAAAGCGAATCCGTAGCCGCAGGCTTCAGCCTGCGTCCGGCCTCGGGTGTAGTCCCCGGCTTTAGCCGGGGTTCTTGTGGCGCGATGGATCCTGTATCGGGATCGAGTGGGCGCCCGTGCCCGGGCTAAAGCCCGGGACTACCAAAACTTCTATGTAGCCTTGCCCGAGCAAAAGGCACCGTCACACCCTACGCAGCCGCAGGCACGATGCTGGCGCGGTGAGACCGATGGACGATCACGATCCCACCTAAGACGGCGGCGCCGCCAACCCACTGCACCAACGACAGGGGCTCACCTAGGAGAGGGACGGCCAGCAGGGCCGTCATCACCGGTTGGCCTACCATCGTCGCGGCGACCAACGAGGCCGGCAGGAGCCCGAGCGCATAACCCACGGCCACATAGCCGAGCACCTGCGTGACCAGTCCCAAGCCGACGAACGACGCCCAGGTCTGAGGCGGATAGCCGGTGAGGGGATAGCCTATCAGAAGCACGACCGCCAAGAGGATGCAGGCAGAGGCGACGCCGGCGGAGGCCACATAGGGCAGAGAGGCCAAATGCCTGCGCCCGAATCGAGTCGCCAGGTAGTAGCCGGCGTAGAAAACACCGGCGGCCAGGGCCATCAGGTCGCCAACCCCGAACGAAAAGTCGTGCAGAAAATCTGCGCCCAGCACGGCGGCGGCGCCCGCGAGGACGAGGCCCAACCCGATCCAGAATTGCCCGCCTAACCTCTCCTTGAAGAACAAGACGGACGCCATGGCGACCCACAGCGGGGCGGTGTTGGCGAGCAACGTGGCGTTGGCGGCGGAGGTGTAGAGCACGGCTGTGTTCCATAGGGCCAGGTCGAAAGACAGAGCAACGCCGCCGATCAATGCCAAGCGCAGCCCCGCCGGCGGCCAGCGCCGTGGATTTCCGTGGCGCGCGACGGCGATCGGCACCAGGATCAGCGATGCGATCGCCATCCGGTAGAGACCGGTGACGGCGCCCGGCGCCGCGGCCCAACGGACAAAGAGCGCCGAGAATCCCAGCGCCAGAATGCCTATGCCCATCCCCGCGTAAGGCAGGGCGGGCGCTTTGGAAGCCGAAGCCGTCGGGGATGCGATCTCAGCCATTCGGTACTGCGGAGTCGGGTCGTGACTCGTAAGGGGTAGGGGCGGGTGTCAAACCCGCCCCTACCGAGAGGGTCTAGGGTTCATGGAACGCCGCCTCTCACCGCATTCTAACACCCGGCCAGCCGAGCCGACGCGGCCGGATGCTATAATCCCGCGCGGGCGGCCTTCGACCGCCGCTTCGCGTATCGCCATCATCGACCGGGCGACCGCGCGCGCTTCAGGCGCGCATAGGCTTGCCCTTGAGGTTGACTGTCAGTCCTGTGGACATTTCCCGGATCGTGCTCGCTTCAGGGTCGCCTCGACGCCAGGAACTGCTGGCCCTGGCAGGCTGGGAGATGGCCGTTCTCCCCTCCAAGGTCGATGAGAGGCCGCGCGAACACGAGACCGGGCGCGAGCTGACGCGGCGGCTGGCGCGCAGCAAGGCCACGACTGGGCCGTCCATCGATGGAGCGATTGTGCTTGCCGCGGATACGATCGTCGTCGACGGAGAGGAGCTCCTGGGTAAGCCGCTCGATTCGGCCGAAGCGCGACACATGCTGGAGCGGCTGCGCGGCCGGAAACATGTCGTAGTCACGTCGCTCGCGCTGCAGACGACGGACGGAACGCTGGTGCAGGACACTTGTGAATCGACGGTCTCGATGCGAGATTACAGCGAGGAAGAGATCGACCGCTACCTGGCCAGTGGTCGGCCGCTCGACAAAGCCGGTGCGTATGGTATTCAAGATGGATTCTTCGACCCGGTCGAGGTTTCGACGTTCCAGGACTGCTTCGCCAATGTGATGGGGCTTCCACTGTGCCACGTCGTGCGCAGCCTGCGCCGGATCGGGGTCGAGCCGATGGCCGACGTCCCGGCCGCCTGCATCGCGCACACCGGCTACGATTGTCATGTGTATCCGGCCATCCTGGCGGGGGATGCGTGAACACCCAACGCCGGCTGTCGCTGACCCTGTTCGCCTTGACGATGGCGACCTGCGGCCGATCAGCGGCCACCGGCGAGCTGCCCACCCCGGCGGTGACCTCCGTCGCCGCCCCCGATTCCGAGCAGGCCGCCGCCGAATTCCTGGACGCCTGGAAAGCTCAGGACTACCGGGCGATGTACGACATGCTCAGCCCGCTGACGCAAGACGCCGTTTCCCTCGATGACTTCGAGATGCGCTACGCCGACGTCCGACGCACGGCCGCCCTCTCCGGAATCGACTACGAGATCGTGTCGTCGCTGGTCAATCCGCAGGCGGCGCAGGTGCGATACCGGCTCAATTTCCACAGCGCGGTCTTTGGCGACATCGTGCGCGAGACCTACATGGATTTGACCCGCGCCGAGGACGACTGGCGCGTCGCCTGGAGCGATTCGGCCATCCTACCTGAGCTCGCCGGCGGAAACACGCTCTTGGCCGATTACGTCACCCCGACGCGGGCTAACATCTACGACCGGGCCGGCCTCGGCGTGGCCACCCAGACCGACGCCGTCGCCCTCTGGATCGACACCGGGATCCTCGGCGACGAGGATGCGCAGGACACGATGCTGCGCGTCCTATCCCGCTTGCTCGATCGCCACCCCGATAGCATCCGGGCGGACTACGAGAATTATCCGCCTGGCTCTTACTACATTCCACTCGGCGAAGTCTCGATCGAGGACTTCCGTCCCGTGCAAGACACGCTGGCGGAGACGGGCGGCGTGCGCTGGACGGAGTACACGACGCGCTACTATCCTTCCGGTGGTTTGGCGCCGCAATCGGTCGGTTACGTCAGCCAGATCCGGCAAGAGAATCTGGCGGAGTACCAAGCCCTCGGTTACCGGGGGGATGAGTTCGTCGGTCAGGTCGGCCTAGAGAGGATCTACGAGGACGAGCTGCGCGGCAAGCCGGGCGGCACGCTTTATGTGATGAACCCGGAAGGACAGCCGGTGGGGACGATCGTCACCGTGGATCCGCAGTTGCCACAGGCGATCTACACCACCCTCGACCGCGACCTGCAGCGCCAGGCCCAGCAGGCGATCGCGGAATTTCGGGGGGCGATCGTTGTCCTCGAGCGGAATACCGGCCGCGTTCTGGCGCTGGTCTCGTCGCCGGGTTTCGATCCGAATCTGTTCGACACCCGCAACCCGAACTGGCAGTATGGCCTCTCGGGGATCCTGGAGGACCAACGGAATCCGCTGGTCAACCGTGCCACCGTCTCCAGTTTCCCTCTGGGATCGGTCTTCAAGATGATCACGATGGCGGCCGCCCTCGAGTCGGGGCTCTACACGCCCGAGAGCGTCTACAACTGCACCGCTGAATTCACCGAGGTCGCTGGCGGCCCGTACTATGACTGGACGGTCGAGGCCGAGCTCCCGCCATCTGGAGAGCTGACCCTGCCGGAAGGATTGATGCGGTCGTGTAACCCGTACTTCTGGCACATCGGTGTCGACCTGGTCAACCGCGGCCACCCGACGGCGCTGCCAGACATGGCCAAAGCCTTCGGCCTTGGGCAACCTACCGGCGTCGAGATCAATGAGTCAGCCGGGCTGGTGCCCGACCCCGATTGGAAGCAGCAATCGACGGGCGAGGATTGGTCGTCCTCCGACTCGATGCAACTGGCGATCGGTCAATCGGCTCTCAATGTGACGCCGCTGCAGGTGGCCCGCTTTATCGCTGCGCTCGGCAACGGCGGGACGTTGTACCAACCGCAGATGGTCGAACGTATCCAGAACGCCGAAGGCGTGGTCTCTCATCAATTCGAGCCGGTGGCCCAAGGGACGCTGCCTCTGTCCGAGGCGACCCTGGCAGTGGTGCAGGAAGCGATGGGGATGGTCGTGAACTCCCCGCGCGGCACGGCCTACCGGCGCTTTCTCAACTTCCCGATTACCGTCCACGGCAAGACCGGAACGGCGGAAAGCGGCGTTGAAGACCCCCACGCCTGGTTCGCCGGCTACACCGATGAAGGGCGGGAAGACAAGCCCGACATCGCGGTGGTCGTCCTCGCCGAGAATCAGGGCGGGGGTTCGGAATGGGCGGCGCCGATCTTCCGCCGCGTCCTGGAAGCCTATTTCTTCGGCCAACCCTACATGACCTACCCGTGGGAGTCGCAGATCGGGGTGACGAAGACCGAGACCCCGACTCCCGGCCCGGAAGAGCAGGCCACGGACACACCGACTCCGTGAGGCGATGACCGAGACGAGACTGATCCCCGGCCTCATTCTGCGCGCCCAGTCTGGCTTTTTCGATGTCGATACGCAAGAAGGCCTCCTTCGCTGCCAGCTGCGCGGCCGGCTGACTCAACCGCGTCGACGGACGGACGTCGCTGCCGCCGGCGACCGGGTGCTGGTGAGCCGGATCGAACCAGGGATCGGAGTGATCGAGAAAGTCGAGGCTCGGGTGCGGGTGCTTTCTCGCCTGGCGCCTGCGGGAAGACCCGATCGGAAAGGGCGACGCGAGCAAGTGCTGCTCGCCAATCCCGACCAGCTGGCCTTCGTTTTCGCCGCCGCCGAACCGGATCCGAATCTGCGCCTGCTGGACCGCTTGCTGGTCGTGGCCGAACGCGAGCGGATTCCTGCGCTCATCATTGTCAACAAGATCGACCTCACCGGGCGCAAGGCGGCCGAAGAGGTCTTTGGTTTGTATGAAGGCCTGGAGTATCCTGTCTTGTATGTCTCGGCGAAGAGCGGAAAAGGGATAGAGGAGCTGCACAAGGTGTTGACAGGCAAGGTGACCGCCGTCGCCGGGAGATCGGGGGTCGGCAAGTCGAGCCTGCTCAACGCCATCCAGCCGGGCCTGGCGTTGCCGACGAAAGAAGTCAGCCAGACCACCGGCAAGGGCCGCCATGCGACGGTCTATCCCGAGCTGGTGCCGTTGGACGGTGGAGGTTACATGGCGGATACCCCCGGCCTACGCGCCTTTGCGTTGTGGGATATCGAGCCGGCCGAGCTGGATGCCTACTTTCGCGAGCTGCGACCCCTGGTGCCGCAGTGCGCCTTCAGCGACTGCACCCACACGCACGAACCGGGCTGCGCCGTCGTCCAGGCGGTGGAAGACGGCCGCGTGGATGCGGGGCGTTATGAGTCGTACCTGCTGATCCGCTCGGGGGAGGAGGAATGAGAGCCGTGACGCTGGCGGCCCTGTGGATCGTGGCGCTGACCGCCCAGCCTTCGCCGGCCTCGGCTCAGGGGGAGGGCGGCCGGTATTACTCACAGACCGGGCACACCCTCGACGCCCGCTTCGTCGCTTTCTTCGACAGCCATGGGGGCGAAGGGATCCTGGGCTATCCGATCACGGATTCCTTCATCGATCCGCAGAGCGGGTGGAGGACACAGTTCCTGGAGAACGCCAGGCTGGAGCTGGCACCGGAGGGCAGCGCCGGGGTGGTGGGGATCCGGCTGAGCGCGCTCGGCGAGGCGCTGGGCGGTTGGCAGGCGCCGCTGGCCCCCGACCAGATTCCCGCCCCCACCGACGCCACATGCCGTTACTACGCCGAGTCTGGCCACGCCGTCTGCCATGCCTTCCTCTACTTTTATCTTTCCCACGGTGGCCCGGCTCAGTTCGGCTATCCGATTTCGGAGTTCAAGCTGGAGGGGGAACGCATCGTCCAGTACTTTCAGGCGTTCCGCTTCGACTGGTATCCCGAGGCCGCGCCGGATGCTCAAGTGCGTCTAGCCCCGCTCGGCCGTCAGCACTTCGACGCCATGGGTTACGATCCGGCGCTGCTCCGGCCGCGCCTTCCGTCGGATATCCAGCTTTATCAGGTGTTAGAACTTCGGCCACGGGTGTCGGTGGCGCATCCGGTGCTCGGGACCGATGGCCGCCAGACGGTCTATGTCGCCGTGCGCGATCAGAACTTGAACCCCGTTCCGGGGGCGACCGTCGTGCTGACGATCCATCTGGCCGAAGGGGACCGCATCGTTCTGCTGCCCGTCACCGACGAACACGGCCTGAGTCAGATCTCCTTTGACTACGCCGGGCAGCCGCGCGGCCTGAGCGTGGCTCTGGACGGAACCGCCGTCCTCGACCGGCTGCAAGCACTGACGCGCGATTCGTTCTTGATTTGGTACTGAGGTGTCTACCCGGCTTCTCGGGACCTTCGCGGTCCTCCCCGTCCCGCGAATCATGTACTCCGCCTTCACGGTCTGCCGCGCACGCCGAGGCTAGATCCAGGTCGTTGACGTCGGAACCGGGGCTCTCGCGGCTGGGAGGGTGGGCGAGGGTGCTTCGCGGGCCTAGCCGATGCGGTGCCAGAGGGTCGTCGGCTGGCCACTGGCCACCGACCACTGACCACTGTTACACCGGCCGCAGGACGCGCTCCTCGCGCAGTCGCTTGAACCACAACGAGGCCCCGCGCGGCATCGATTCGACCGCCGCTTCCTGCCAGGCACGAACCCCGAGCCCTTGAATCGTCTCGGGCTTGTAACCCACCGACCGCCAGGCACCGGCATGCTGAGCCAGATACGGCGGCAGGAACAGGAGCGAAGCTTCGCTCTGCAACTCGGCCGAGGCCGCCTCGACCGCCTCCATCAGCGCCGGGATCGCTTGATCGAGAGGCAGGCCGGGCTCGAAGAAGAGCTCATCGATCCGGGTGACCAGGTTCTCCACCTGCCAGCCGGCAACCCCGGCCAGCTTGTCGCCACGCTCGATCAGCAGGTAGGCCTTCTCACCGAAGGCCGCCATCACGTCCTGGCGCGTCATGCGCTTCTTGCCGTGGCTGACGTGGGTGATGAAGCGGGCGATCTCGTCGGCGTCCTGCGGGCGTCCTCGGCGGACGATGAGCTGGCCCGGGCGCGAAACCGGCGGGGGAGGAAGGTAGACCTCCTCCACCCGCGGCAGTTTGCCCCAGGCCACCTGCACCTGGTTCCAGGTTTCCTCGAAGGTGCCGTCGTTGCGAATGACGACCTTGGCGGCACGCAACTTCATGGCTTGCGGGCTCTGCGCCCCGATGCGCTGGCGGGCTGCCGCCTCCGACATGTTGCGCTTGTGCATCAGGCGGGCGATCTGCAGCTCCTCCGTGCTGTCGACGACCCAGACCGTGTCGCAGCCGGAGCCCAAATCGGATTCGAGCAGCTTGATGGCCTCAATAACCACCACGCTTTGCTTGGCGCGGCGGATCAGCAGGTCGACGGCGTGCGCCACCAGGGGATGCACGATCGCCTCGAGCTTCTGCAGCGCGTCGGGGTCGGAGAAGGCGATCTTGGCCATCTTGGCCCGGTCGATCTGGCCTTCGTCGTCGAGGATCCACTCGCCGAACGACTTGAGCACCAAGTTGTGTCCGGGAGCACCCTTGGCCATCGCCCGGTGGGCCAAGGCATCGGCGTCAATGCCGTACGCGCCCAGATGCTCGAGCATCTTGCGCACGACGCTCTTGCCGGTGGCGATATTTCCTGTCAGTCCGATGACGTGCTTACCCGGCCAGCGGCTCACGCGGCCTCTCCTTGTGTCCCAGGCGATCGATTGTAGCCCTGCGTTGGAGGGGTGTCAAAGCGAGAGCGCGGGCCACGTCAGCCTATCTGGACTCGGGAGATCGGCCCGCACGGGTCTGTGCGTCAGGGGACCTTCACGGGGAGGGTTGCGCAAGGAACACCTGGTCTCCCGCCACCAGGAACAAGTCGTGCGGCGGACCGACGGCCAGATCGACGGGAGTCTCCGTCAGGCTTGGGGTGGGGATAAAGAGCGCTTGATATACCAGCCGCAGGCTGTACTGGTAGACCCTGCGCGCTTCCTCATCCAAGAAGAACAGCGACGGCTCGGGCGGCGGTGAATAAACGACGGAGGTCAGTATCGTCTCGCCCGGTGTCGGATCGAGAGCCATCTCGCACTCGACCCGAATCCGCAGCGACCCGTCCGGGGCCCTCTCCTGCGGCCTGCGGCAGATGTCGACCAGACCGTCGTCGTGCAGAAGGATCAGCTCGTCCTGCGTGGCGGCCAGATCCACGGCGTGGCTGAGACTCTGGATGACCTCCGTGAAGTAGATCGCCGGAGTTCCCACGAACAGGCCGTCGGCGGCGGTGTAGAGCCAGACTTGGTTGGCCTTTGGATCGAGTACGAGCAGGTTGTCGCCGCTTAGATCGACGGCCTGGATCTTTCCCCAACCGGTGTCGGGAGGCGTCAATTGGCCGGTCGCCGGCGGCGAACCCGGCGCGCAGTAGATCAGGCTGCCGGTGCCGTCGATGGCGACGATCCCCTGGGTACCGAGGGCGCCCGGCTCGGGCTGGACCAGAACGTCGACAATCCGTGCGGGTTCAAACCCCGGTTGCAACGCCTTCAGGCACTGGAATTCGCGATCGATTTCGTAGCCGCGCCCGGTAAACCAGGCGTGGTAGATCTCGGGGACGCTCTCGTCGAAGACGTACAGGTCATTCGCCGTGGCCGCGACGGCGCGCAGGCGCGCTCGCGGCCCGAAACCTCCACCGACAGCCGGGGCGAACTCCAGGCGGGCGATGTTGTCGAGTTGATCCAACGCCTGCCGGACCTCCTCCCGGAGCGCCTGCGCCTCCGGTCCATGGCCGTAGGCGTCGGCCTGATTCAGCCATTGATCTGCGGCCTCCCACTCGGGCCGCGCTTCTTCCAAAGACGGCTTCAACTGCGCGGCAACGACCGCAGTCTGTGCCTGGCTGAGGAACTGCCGGTACTGCTCGCTGCGCCCGCGCCGCAGATAGACAACGGTAACCAGCGCCACGACCACCAGCGGAACCGCGACGGCGGTCGCCGCCAACAATCCCGACGACATCGCAGAGGTGGACGATGTCGGGGCGAGAGATGGGAACATTCGAGTCAGACCTCGCGCGATAGCCTGGAAGGGAAGGGAGATCGTCGCCAGGGCGCGTCCAACGGCGCGCGAGGTCGGGGTCGGCTGTCGGCGCAGGCCACCGGGGCGGCCCTCAGTGATGGGCGCCCGTACTCTCGACCGGACGGTTCCAACCATGGCCGGTGGTGAAACAGTGGCCCTGGCTGGCGAGACGGAGGGAGAAGTCACGCGAATCAGCAGGCCCGTCAGATCCTGATGGCTGCCGGCGACGAGTCGTTCCACCGCCTGCGCCGCTTCGAGCCCGGCGAGCCCGGAGAGCGTCCCGTCGGACCACGGCGCAGAAGGTGACGCGGTCAACAACAGAATGTCGCCGGCGCCGACCTGCGCGTGGTGGAAGCGCACATAGGGGGCGACGGCCACACCCAGTGGGCGGGCCGCCGCCTCCTCAGAGGCAAACCGGGTGATCTGGCCTGGGCGGACGAGCACCGCCAGGCCGGATCCGACCTGTGCCAGGTAAAGATCGTTCCCGCGCAGCACGCCGGCCATCAGCCGTCCTTCGAGATGCGACGAGGCCGCCTCGCGTTGATTCGCCTGGAGCAAGCGCTGGTTGACGTCGGCGGCGGCCTCGCGCAGCGCGGCCGTAATCGTTCCGGGCGTCCCGAAAAAAGTCTGAGCCGCCTGGCGCGCCAGAGTGTCGAGCGGACCGGGAGCCCCTGGCTGCCCGGGAGTCGTCGCCAAGGTCAGGAACAGCATGTCATCCCCGCGTCCGCGGGCGGCGCGTCGGGGCGGGGTCTGCGCCAGGGTCCCCGGCGGCGCGCTCACGCGCGCGTCCCCTCCGGCAATATGGATGAGGGCAACATCGGCTTCGAGGGAGGGGGGCATGGCTGCGATTCTACCCAGGGAGGGAAGTTCCTGCCGCAGGCGGTGCAAGAAGCGCGCCGCCGAGCCTCAGGGCCTGGCAGCTCCATCGGGGGTGCGGCACGACGCCCTTGGGAACAGCCTCCCATAAGTACAATGTGCTGAAGTCGGCAAAGGGGGGCAAGGTCCGCGGCTGCCCCCCCGGTCGGCCGGATGAATGGAGCCCCTGTGAGAGTTGCCGTCCTTCGCGAGGAAGCCGATTGGGAGGCGATCGCCGAGGAGTGGAACGGCCTGTTGCGGCGTTCGGTCAGCGATGTTCCGTTCCTCCGCTTCGACTTTCTACGCGCCTGGTGGGCCACGCTGGGCGGAGGCGAGTGGCCCGATGGATCGCTGTGGATTGTGACCGGTCGCAGCGAGCAGGGCGAGCTGCGCGGTGCCGCCCCTCTCTTCCGAACCAGCGCGCACCCGGAATCCCTGCTCCTCTTGGGGACGCACGAAGTCGCCGATTATCTGGATGTGCTGGCAGCTCCGCAGGACGTGACCGATTTCGCCCGGGTCCTCCTTCATACGATTGAGGACCTGGCCCCGCCTGGCGTGAAGGTCCTGGACCTCTGGAACATCCTCGAGGATTCGCCGAGCACGGCGGCGTTCAGCCGCGCCGCAGCCGAGGCCGGCTGGGCTGTCCGTCGCCAGCAGCTCAAGCCGTCGCCACGAGTCTCCTTGGAAGGGGGTTGGGAGGCCTATCTCGCCCGCCTCGACAAGAAACAGCGACACGAACTTAGGCGGAAGATGCGGCGCGCGGCGGAACCTCAGGAGGGGACGACGATCACGCGGGCTTCGGCCGGAGCGCGGTTGTCGGAGTCGGTGGAGGCGTTTCTGACTCTGATGAATCTCGACGGGGCTAAGGCCGGCTTCCTGACTCCGCCGATGCGCCGGATGTTCCACCTGTTGACCTCGGCCGCCGCCGCCGGAGGCTGGCTTCGACTCGAATTCCTGAATGTCGGAGAAGCGGTTGCGGCGGGGGCTTACTGCTTCGACTACGCCGACCGCCTCTGGCTCTTCAACTCCGGGCTTGATCCCCGCTACCGGTCGCTCTCGCCCGGCTGGGCGTTGATCGGCCACCTGATTCGGAGCGCGGCCGAGGAAGGAAAAGTTGAGGTTGATTTCCTTCGCGGCGACGAGGACTACAAGTATCGCCTGGGCGGCGTGGCCAGGTACGTCGAACGGATCACGCTGACGCGGCCGTGACGACCTCTTTGTCATAGCGAGGAGCGAAGCAAGCCTGCCCCGAGCGCAGCCGAGGGGAAGCAATCTCCCCAGTGGGGAGATTGCTTCGCCGGGAAAGCGCCGGCTCGCAATGACGGGCTTGCGAGGAGATTGCTTCGTCCCCCTTTCGGGGGCTCGCAATGACGGGCTTGCGAGGAGATGGCTTCGCCCCCTTGCGGGGGCTCGCAATGACAGGAATGTGACGAGGTGACCCCTCCGGAAAAGCGCCGGCTCGCAATGACTGTGGGCGAGGAGATTGCTTCGCCCCCTTTCGGGGGCAGTGACAAGAGGTCAGCGCCACGGCCAGAGGCCAAACCACCCTAGCGCCGTGACCGCCGATAGAACGATCAGCATCAACCCCGCGATGGCGCAGCCGACAACGGCGTTCCGGGAAATGAGTCGCGGGCGGGCGGCGGCGACCTCCGCGGGCACGCCGATTAGAATGGTTGTGATGTTGTCGTGCCCGCCCCGGGCGCGCGCCAGAACGACCAGAGAAGCGGCCGTTTCCTCCAGTGTGCCGCGCTGCAGCGCCTCGTCGATCTCCTGGTCGGACACCAAATCCGTCAGACCATCGCTGCACAGCAACACCTGATCGCCCGGTTCCAGCACCACTCCCTGATTGTCGAGCGATCGTTGGTCGCTTTCGCCGGGGGAGAGGCGGAGGCGGAAGTCCGGCTGAGGTTCGAGACTCCCTCCCAGGTACTTGCGCAGGATGTGAGCATGGGGGTGGGTGTGGGCCTCTTCCGGTGTGATGATGTGATGCTCGATAGCCTCTTGGACCCACGAGTGGTCGATCGTCGTTTGTTGCAGCTTCCCTCGCCGCCTCAGGTAGATCCGGCTGTCGCCGGTATAAGCCGTATACAACTTCAGGCCGATCATCCAGGCGACGGCGATCGTCGACGCCATACCCTGACGCTCGGGGAAGGCCTCGGCCGCCGTCGAGACGGCCTGCCCGGCTTCGACAATGGCTGCCCGCAGCGCCGCCACCGGTTCGTGCCCGCTCGACTCCCCGACCCGCTTCGTCACGGTCTCCACGGCCATGCGCGAAGCGATCTCCCCGGCGCGATGGCCGCCAACTCCATCGGCCACGATGGCCAGGAGAGCCGGCGTCCCATCGTCTTCGAGCCGGTAGCTCGTCACGGATAGTGCGTCCTCGTTGTTCTTGCCCGTCTCGCCTGGATGGGATTGGGAAGCGACCTCCAAGTGGGGGACCTCGATCGAGATCACAGCCAGCTCGCTCCGACCGCCGGACGGACAACCACCCGGGCTTCCGGGCTGGCCGTCGACCTTTGGAATCGGTAGGCAGCGCGGCCGAAGTAGACGCGATCACTGTGATGGAGCTCGCAGCCGCCTTCGCCCACGGGCGAGTCATTGACCCAGGTGCCGGCGACAGAATGTTGATCTCGCAAGATGAAGGCGCCCGCCGCCAGCCGTGTCAGGCGCGCGTGAATCCCCGAAACGGATGGGTCGTCCAACAGCAAGCCGCACAAGGAGGCGTCCGAGCCAATCATCAGGTCCGCACCGTCCAGCGGGACCGCCATTCCCGGCGAACCGTCTGGATGCAGCGGCACGAGGAAGGCCTCGGCCGTGGAGGCCGGTGCCAGCAAGCCCAGGTTGGCGCGACGGAGGAGGCGCATTCCGCCCGCCGAAGGAGGCACCCACTCGGCCTGGGTTGAGACATCGCCCAGCCTCACCCAGGCAGCGGCCAATCCCGCTCCCGCGGCAATGATCACCAGGCTCGCGAGCAGCGGCGCCAGGGCCGGCCGCAATGCTTCCAGGCCACGCGGCCCGGGGATCACTTCGACCGAAATCGGAACGATCTCGCTCGATGCCGTCAGGCCCTGCGAGTCTGACGCCGCCGCCCGCAGCAGAAAAGCCCGGCCCTCGACGATCGAGGACAGATCCCAACGGAGGCGGTCGAAAGGCGGTTCGTCGACACTTGCTTGCAGCTCGCCGTTGACATAGAGCTGCAAGCCCGCCAACGGCCGCGGGTGGCCGTCCGGAAAGGTAACCAGGAGCGGGAGGTCGATGAACGTCGGAGGGATGTCGGCCAGCGGCGTGTCCGAGTTGGTGGTTTGACGGACGATGCGGGTCGGCGGTTGGATGAAGGCGACCTCGGGGGGTTCGACGGCTACGTCGAAGGGGACCGCCTCGGACGAGGCCGACAGGTCCGGCGTGGTCAGGGCCAATTGGACCGCATGTGGGCCGGTGGTGTTCGCGGGAGACGTATACGAGACCGCGTAGCGGGTGCGAACGTCCTGCAAGCGTGACTCGAGCGCCTTCAACCCGAGTTCGGGATCGAAGACTTCGAAACTGCCTCCGGTGGCCTCGGCCGCCTGGCGTAAGCGGAGCGCCTCGGCGACGCCCGCCTGCTCCGGTGTCCCCACAAGGACCGCGTGAATCCGCGTGCCGCTGGCCTGGGCGAGAGAGAGAGCGTCGGCCATGGCCAGCTCGTTGGAGCGGTCGAGCAGCGGCGTAACAAACACGACATCCGACTCCATGCCCGGGCGGGGCTGAGGGTCGAGGGCGGCCGTTAGGGCATCGAGCAGCGCAGCGTAACCGGCCTCGCTGCCGCTGTAGTTCACCGGCCAACCCTCCAGGGTTGGGATGAGATCAGCCGCGGCAGTCTGGTTGAGACCGAGGCTCCCTTCGGCGGTCATCAGGGTCACCTGATCGGGCGCGGTTGACGGCGGTCGTTTCGCCCAGTTGTCGAGCAGGGCCTGACGTACTTGTTCGAAGCGGGTCACGCCGAGGGCGTCGCGTCGGTGAAGCGCGGTCACGGTGTTGATGACGTAGATCTGGCGGGCGCCGACGACGGTCTCTTCCATAGAGAAGTCGGGGATGACCTGGCCGTCTTCGGTCAGGGTGAAGCTGGTCGGCGGGAGCGCGTGGAGGCGCCCCCCGTCGGGTCCGATGACGCTAGCGAAGAAGCTAATCTGGGGGAAAGTCTCGGTGGAGGGCCGAGTCAGGTCGATCGTTGCGGCCGCCTGGGCCGCGCCCCCGACGGCGAACCACGCGCCGGCCCCGGCCAGCAAGGCGCCCGCAAGGTAGCGGAACCGGAGATGGCCGCGCACGCGCCGATTGTAGCATGCCGGCTCTCCCGGATATCTCCGCGGCGGGCCTTTGCAGTCGGCTTACAGAGCGTCCGCCGCTGAGCAAATCCTCCTATGATGTGGTCGTGAACGCCGGGATGAATTCGCTGACGAATTCGCTGACGAATTCGAGGAGGCCATTCGACGCCCCCACCGAGAACACGGCCGTGGTGGCGCGTTTCGGTCTTCCACTCACTTCGGCCGAGCAGATCCTGCGGGCGGGGATTGTTGCCGCCTTCCTGGTCTTGCTCGGCACTGAAGCCTGGCTGGTTTGGCACGCTTGGAGCTTGTGGGGTTAGAACCCGCAAGCGGCCGGTCCTGAGCCGCTCTCGAAGGACCGACCTCAACTTAGTGGGCAAAGAGGCCCCTGCCTAACTATCAGGGCCACCTCTTCAGCCTCCCTCCGGCAGACCCTCCCGCGACACCCCGCCAGCGGGAGGGTCGTTTTTCCGGCAGGCGCGGTCAGGAGGGAGAAGGAACGGCGACGGCCGTCGACCCCAGGCCCGCCAGACGTCGGTAACTGAGCGTCCAGGCGCCATTGACGAAGGTTTGCAGGACTCCGGAGGCGGCCAGAAGGACGGGGAGATAGACTAAGCCGCACAGCACGGCAGCCACGAGGTATCCCTGCCCGGTTTCTCCGGCGCTCAGGGCCAGCACCGCCGGAACCGCGACGACGATCAGAGGCAGCGCCACGATGAAGCCGCCGATCGCCCCGACCAGGAGGAGAATGATTCCCATCACGATCACCGGGCCGAGATTGGCCTGAACCAGTTGCCACGCCCTTCCGAAGGAATCCAAAACGGGGCGCTTTTCAACCACGATGCTGTTCTGAACGAACTTCAAGTACATGGTGGCGAAGATCGCCAGAGGGACCAGTAAACAGGCCAGCGGAATCAAGCAAGCCAGCCCGACACCCAGTGTCAGGACGGTGCCGAAGAAGAAGACGACGACGACGAGGAAGGCAAGAATCAAGACGGCCGCTCCCACAAGCAGCGTCATCCCGAGCATTCGCCAGAAGTGCGGAAGGCCCAGGTTCCAGGCCTGCGACAGAGAGACGGCGCCTTGCTCATCGGCGTGGTTGACCCCGGCGATCAGCCCGGTCTGCCCGAGCGTGCCCAACACCAGGAAGATCGCCACCACGATCAGGGCCAGGCAGATCAGACCGGCGATGATGAGCCACAGAGTCTCCGGCGGGAGGCTCTCGAAATACCTGTCGAATATGGGAAACTCACCGCGCGAAGTCTGGTACGAGAAATTCTGCGACGGGTTGTTGGCGTTGCCGCTGCAGCCGGCCAGGATGCCCAGGATCCACAGTCCCTTATTCTTCCAGGTGATTCCCCAGGCCCGTGTTAGAACGTCGCCGTAATCCATCGTGACCTCCTTGTGACCTCTGCCCTCCCGCTCGTAGGGGCGAAGCATGCTTCGCCCCTACGCTTCCGGGAAGCTGCGCTACTCCCACTCGATCGTGGCCGGCGGCTTGCTGGTAATGTCGTAGACCACCCGATTCACCCCGGCAACTTCATTGACAATACGACTGCTGATGCGGGCGAGCACGTCCAGCGGCAGGCGGGCCCAATCGGCCGTCATGAAGTCCTCGGTCGCCACCGCCCTCACGGCGATGGTCTCGCCATACGTCCGGTTGTCGCCCATAACCCCGACCGATCGCACCGGCAGGAGGACGGCGAACGCCTGGGCGGTGCCGTCGCGCATAAGACCCGCCGCATCGAGCTCGTCGGTGACGATGGCGTCCGCTGAGCGCACCCGCTCGAGACGGTCACCTGTGACCTCGCCCACACAGCGGACGGCGAGTCCCGGACCCGGGAACGGTTGGCGCCAGATCCGCGGCTCGGGAAGCCCGAGGGCCAAACCCACCTGGCGCACCTCGTCCTTGAAAAGATAGCGCAAGGGCTCGACCAGCTCGAAGTGTAGGTCAGCAGGAAGTCCTGCGACATTGTGATGGGTCTTGATGCGGGCAGCCTTGCGGCGCTCCGGGCCGCTCGATTCGACGACGTCCGGATAAATCGTACCCTGGACTAAGAAGCGGGTCTCCCCGGTGCTCGGGGTTTGCCCTGCGCCTTGGCTCCGTGCAGAGTCAAGGGTAAGTCGAAGCGACTGTTCCTCGAACACCCGGATGAACTTCTCGCCGACGATTCGACGCTTGACCTCCGGGTCGGTCTCTCCGGCCAGGGCGTCGAGAAAGATTTGGCTGGCGTTCACTGCCAACAGCCGCACCGGCAGGTCGCGCCGGAATGTTTCGACGACCGCCTCCGGCTCGCCACGGCGGAGCAGGCCGGTGTCGACGAAGATGCATGCCAGCTGGTCGCCTACGGCGCGGGACACGATGGCCGCCGCCACCATCGAGTCGACTCCGCCGCTGACGGCCGCCAACACCCCTTCCGCCCCGACCTGCGATCGGACTCGGTCAACAGCGTTCTCGATGATCGAGTCCGGAGTCCAGCCGGGAACGGCCCCGCACACGCCGATCGCAAAGGCGGTCAGCAGATGCGAACCGATCGGAGTGTGGCGGACTTCGGGGTGGAACTGCAGGCCGATCCAACGATGAGCGCGGTCGATCATCGCCGCGCAGCGGGAATTCGGCGTGGCCGCGAAGACCTCGAAACCCTGCGGCGGGACTTCGATCCGGTCGCCGTGCGACATCCAGACCGCATGCCTCCCGCCCGGCAGGACGGGATTGTCGAGCAAGATCTCCACCTCGGCCGGACCGTACTCTCGTTGGCCGGAGGCGGCGACCCTGCCGCCCAGGGCATGGGTCATCGCCTGCATTCCGTAGCAGATACCCAGGATGGGCAGACCGGAACTGAGAAGGTACGACGGCAGGCGGGGCGCGCCCTTTTCGTAGACCGAGGCCGGGCCGCCGGAAAGGACGAAGCCCTTCGGCTGCAGGCGCAGCACCTCTTCCGGCTCGGCATCGAAGGGGAAGAGCTCGCTGTAGACCCCGGCTTCTCGGATTCGGCGGGCGATCAGTTGCGAGGTTTGCGACCCGAAATCGATGACGGCGAGAGCATCCACTCGGACTATTCCGCGAACACGATCTTGCCCTGGTCCATGCTGGTGATGACCGCCAGGGTCTCGATCGGGACGTTGAGCTCTGCCAGTCGCTGGCGGCCGCCTTCGAAGGTCTTTTCGATCAACGCCCCGACTCCGACGATCGTCGCCCCGGCGGCCCGGGCCAGGCGCGCCAGACCCAGGATGGTCTGACCGGTGGCGAGGAAGTCGTCGATGATCAGCACGCGCTCTCCGGGCCCCAGGTATTCGGGCGAGACGATCAGCTCCACCGAGCGGCCTTTGGTGTGCGACGGAGCTAGCGTCAGGAAGATCTGGTCCGGCATCGTGACCGGTTTGCTCTTTCGGGCATAGACCACGGGCACGCCGAGGTGGGCAGCGGTCGTCAGGGCGGGGGCGATTCCGGAGATCTCGGCCGTGAGAACTTTGGTCGCATCGACCCGACCCAGGCGCTGAGCCAGGGTGCGGCCGCAGGCGTCCATCAGGCGCGGGTCGACTTGGTGGTTGATGAACCCGTCGACCTTGAGGATTCCATTGCCCAGGTTTCGACCGTCGGTGAGGATCCGCAGGCGCAACTCGTCCACAGCGCCACGTCAGGGTGGGTTGCTCGGATTCTACAATGCTCTAACTCCCCAGGCAATTTCCGGCGCCGCCTGGAAGCGATGACCTATGGCCACGAACATCTCGCCGGGCACTTCCTTGTGGGCTGACCGAAAGGATTTAGCCCCGCTTCGCGCACATCGTCCCGGTGGGTTTCCGGGAGCACCCCGCCGGGGGCCGTCGCCCTTGGCGCCCTGTAGAGGGCGGGCCCCTCGCTCGCCGCTCGGTCTTTACCCTCTTCAGGGCACACCCAGGCTGCACACCCAGGGTGCACACCCAGGGTGCACCCGAAGGGGTGCCCGAAGGGGTGCCCGCCCTTGGCGGTCTGTCCCCTGGGGGCGCCCGAAGGGGCGTATAGACCGAAGGGGTGAGGGCGGGGCCCTCCTGCACGGGGACCAGCATCCCAGGGCGCTTTCCGTCCGAGCCGGCCGAAATCGCCATCGGTCGATCGGCTATTCCACGAGCGGGCTGACCCCTTCCGTTGGGGACAGCCAGGGCCAGATCCGACGCTTGACATAGAACGGATGTTCCGTTAGAATGGCGGCGAACATTTGAGCCAATCTCGGCCAGGAGGCGGGTATGACGAAAGGCAAGCTCTCGGATCGCCAGAAGCGGATGCTGGAGTTCATTCAGCGGTTTACCGCCGGTAACGGCTATCCGCCTTCCATCCGCGAGATCGGAGATGCGGCCGACATCTCCTCGACCTCGGTGGTGAACTACAACCTCAACCGTCTGGTCGCCGAAGGCTACCTCACGCGGGACCAGAATGTCTCGCGCGGGCTGCGTCTGACGGAGAAACTCGGCCGGGCGGCCGAACGGCTGACCAACGTTGTGCGTGTCCCCCTGGTGGGGCGGATTTTTGCCAGCGAGCCCGTCCCTCTGCCGGGAACGGACTCGCCCGTGTTCGATGCCGACGAAGCCATCGAGATCACTCGCGACCTGCTTCCTTCCGATGACGGCCTGTTCGCCCTGCAAGTCAAAGGCGATTCGATGATCGATGCCATGGTCAATGACGGCGATATCGTTGTCATGACGCGGGCGAGTGAGTGGCGCAACGGCGACATGGTGGCGGTCTGGCTGCGCGATCGGGAGGAGACGACGCTCAAGCACATCTACCGCGAAGGCACCCGGGTCCGGCTGCAGCCGGCCAACCCTACCATGCGGCCGATCTACATCGACAACCCCGAGAACATCGAGGTTCAAGGGAAGGTGATGCTGGTCGTCCGACAGATGAATTGAGGCTCGAAGAACAGGTCCCAAGGGATTGGGGTCCTTCTTCGGGCCAAGCCTAAGGTTCTCCTGGGAGTTGCTTCTCCTTAATTCGAACGAAGCCGAGACTCAGGATGGGATCGGGAGCCGGGACCTGGCGGTCGAAGGTGCTTGTCGACCTTCCGTGTCGACACCCCATCCCCATTCACGCGAAGACTCACTCTATGTAATCTCATTAGGGTAGGCCTACCTAGGTCGCAGAGTGGCTTCCGATGCGGCCGCGGCCAGGGCCGGCCAGTGCCAAGCCGCTTCCTATCCCAGGTGGGTTCGTGGAGGCCGCACTTGATGGCGGACGACGGGCCCTCGCGTAGGCGCTTCACGTGGGAGCGCCGACGGCTCTCGAGGGGAGCTCCCGGACGTCTCGCCTCGAAGTCATTGGCTGAAGGCTTCTAGAAGGAACCGGCCCACCTTGTCGGCGAGCGCCGGGTGGGAGGCAAGCATTTCCGTCCCGTGGGACGATCCGGCGAACATCGAGAGGGTGTAGTTCCCCGGAGCTTGATCCGCCAGAATGCGTGCCGTCTCCGCGGCGTAGCCGTCCTGCTCCGAGGCCGCCAGGAACAGCGGGACTCCCTGGGCTTTCTCGGCAAGCCCGTCGATCTTCACCCGGAAGTAGTCCAATCCTGGTGAAAGCAGGGCCGCGGCGGCGACGTCGTCGGGATGCGCCGCCGTCTGGACGAGCGCCAGATTGGCACCTATGCTCGCACCCATGATCGCGACCCGAGTCGGGTCGACCCCCGGCTGGCTTTGGAGCCACTCGAACGCGGCTGCCACGTCTTGAGTGGCCAGCTCCCAGTCCTCTGTGCCTCCGGTGTCTCCGTGCCCCCGAAGGTCGATGGCAAGTGAGGTGATGCCGGCCGCGGCCAGCGCTTCGGCGAACGGTTCCCAGCTCCGCCGATCGGATCCATACATATGCAGCAAGAGCACCGCCGGGCTCGTCCCCTCCCCGCCCGGTGTGTACGTGCCCTTGAGTTCGAGCCTCTGCGCGCCTGCAATCGAGACAGTGGAGGGAGTGAGCCGGCTTCGCGAGGCGGTGCCCGCCGCAAACGATGGCCGTGCTAAGGATTCCGTCGGCGGGAATCCCGGCGTAGCTGCCGGGCCCGGCGTTGTGCACGAAGCGAGCAGGTCAGCCACCGCGAAGGCGAGCGTGACCGCAATCGCTTGGCGCGTCGTTGGCGACGTCTTCACACCCGCAGATGTGCGAGCCTGTGTACGGTACTCCGACGAGGCTGTTTCCTCAGGCGGGCCGGGGGCGATGGTTGCGTTTGGCGACGAACGCCGCCGAGGCTTCCAGATGGGCGGGGGCGGCCCACAGATCAGGAAACGTTTCGCGCTCGATGCGCATCGCCTCGGCCGGGGGGAGCTGGCTGGCCGCCCTGGCGATTCGCTTGACCGCCTGCACCGTTTGCGCGTCGTTGGCGGCAAAATCCTGGGCGAGATTGAGGGCTTCGGTTACGGCCTCGCCGCGCACTACGGCCCGGTTGACGAGACCAGCCTGGAGCGCCTCTGACGCGGCGAAGACGCGCCCCGCCGCGAGCCATTCGATCGCCCGAGCGTAGCCGACAAGCCGAACCAGGCGTAAGCCGCCGCCCCACGCGGGAGGGATGCCAAGGCGAACTTGCATCATGCCCAGCGCGGCTCCGTCGGCCATGACCCGAACGTCGCAAGCCAAAGCAATCTCGGCGCCGCCACCCAGCGCCGGCCCCTCGATGGCGGCGATCGTCGGTACCGGGAGAGCCTCCAAACGGTCGAGCGCCTCCGCCATCACCGACGACAGCCGAACCCCGTCCAGTCGGGTCGGATAGCCGTCGAGCTCGAAGAGGTCGCCGCCGGCGCAAAAGGAACCTCCTTCGCCGCAGACGATCAACGCCCGCAGATTGGAGACTTGATGAGCCTGCTCGACGCTGGCGCCGAAAGCTTCCATCGCACGCCAGGTGAGAGCATTGCGCGCCGCCGGACGGTGGATTGTGATCTGTCCAATCCCGCCGTCGACGACGAGGTCCACAACCTGTTGCATCCCTGACTCCTTGACCGCCATCCGGGCGGACCGTATACTCGGTAGATCGGGGTGTAGCGCAGTTGGTAGCGCACCGCGTTTGGGACGCGGGGGTCGGCGGTTCAAGTCCGCCCACCCCGACTCTCTAATATAACCCCGTCTCCTGGAGAAGCTACGGTGAGAAAGGCGCGCATTGACCGCCGCCTGAAGAAGGTCGATGTGGTGCTGACTTCGGCGCGCTATCAGGACGGCGGGGTTCGGTTGGCGCAAGCGCGCGGCTTCGAACGCCGCGGCGCCATCTGGAGCGACACGCTGCTGTTTGACCGCGAGACTCTGGTGAAGCGCGTGCGCGACGGCCGGCGCGTCGTCGTCGGGCGAGAGCGAGATCTCCCCGGCAATTTCGAAATCGGGGAACGACTCCGCCTGGAGGGCTCTGGCTGGCTGGTGGCCAACGGCGGCTCCGGAGCGCGCGACGACTTGGCCGTCCCTCTCTTCTGAGACGGTCCGTCGGCGGAGGCGGAGTACAATCGCCTTGCGCGGGCGTGGCCAAGTGGTAAGGCAACAGCCTTCCAAGCTGTCATCCGCGGGTTCGAATCCCGTCGCCCGCTCTGGGAAGTGGTCAGTGGTCAGTGGCCAGTGGGGCGCTCGCCAACGACACCAGGTCTTCTATTCCCTCCGAACTGACCACTCACCACTGACCACTGACCACTTGCTATCACGGGCCCGTAGCTCAGGGGTTAGAGCGGCCGGCTCATAACCGGTCGGGCGCAGGTTCGAATCCTGCCGGGCCCACACCCGAAGGAGCAATCAGCGGTCAGCTACACCTGCACTTGCCGCAGGCCGTCTCGCCCCGGCGGGCCGCCGGGTCTCGCGGCCCGAACGGGGTGCAAGTGTCAGCCGTCAGAGGCGGCCGGCAGTAAGCGCGGTCACCGCTCAAGGTCCATGGGACTGATGGCTGTGAGCTGAAAGCTGAATGCTGATTAGTGAGAACTGAAATGCCTTGTGATCAATGCGTTGGAATCGAGCAGGAATTTGGTCGGCGGGAGGTGCAGCGGCAACAGCGCGACTATCGCCGCAAGGGCGCGCCGCCCACCACTCGGCTGTTGATCGAGGCCTTGCTCGAGGCAGGCGTTGAAGACCAAACGGTCCTCGATATCGGGGGTGGAGTCGGCGCTCTGCAGCATGCACTGCTCAAGGCAGGAGCCAGCCACGCACAAAGCGTCGAAGGTTCCTCGGCCTACCTGGAGGTCGCTCGTCAGGAGGCCGACCGCCTGGGAGTGGCGGATCGGATCCAGGCCGTGCAAGGTGACTTCGTCCAGCTGGCCGATTCGATTGGCGAGGCGGACATCGTCACCTTGGACCGCGTGATTTGCTGCTATGACAACATGGGCGGACTGGTGGCCGAATCGGCGCGGCGGGCGCGGCGCAGGTATGGGCTGGTCTACCCGAGAGATCTGTGGTGGCTCCGGCCGGCGTTCGCAGCCAGCAATCTCTTGCTTCGGCTTAGGCGGAGGCCGTTCCGGGTGTTTCTCCACCCGACGGCTGCGGTGGAGGCCGTGATTGCCGGTCACGGATTGAAGAAGTCATTCCATCGCAACCGGGGACTTTGGCAGGTCGTCCTGTTCTCGGCTTAATCATTCAAAACCGTACGGTGACGGAGGGCAATCGTGGTCGACCTGTTCCACCGGCCGGGGTTCCTCGGCACGAGCGCCAACTTCCTCGCGGACATGACTCTCGTCTTGAGTCTGCTGGTGGCGACGGCGCTGACGGTAGGCTTCCTCCTGGCCAGAAGGGGAGACTACCGGAGCCACCGGATCGTCCAGACCGCCTCGGCCGGTACCAACCTCGTTCTCGTATTGTGGTTGATGATTCTGCCCTTCCGCGACTTCATCGCTCCCGGGCTGCCGGAGCGGTTGGGCGAGCGCTTCTACGCCGTGACGACACTCCACGCACTGGTGGGTGCGTGCGCACTCGTTTTCGGAGTGTACGTCGTCTTGCGGGCCAACGGGTTGATGCCGAAACCGCTGCGCTTCCGTAACTACAAACCTTTCATGCGGGTTTCCTATGCGCTGTACATCGCCGCGACTCTGCTCGGCGTCGCCGTATACCTGACCTGGTTCGTTTGGAACCCGAACCCGCCGACTTTCTCTTGATATCGCCCGAGGGGTTAAAGACGAACCGCCGGATGTGGGGGGAACATCCGGCGGTTCTCGTTCATGGGGGGCCCATCGTTTGTGCAGGGGGGTCCACAAACCGATGGGGGAGGTCCCCCGGAAAGGTCCGCTACCACTAAGCCGAAAAGTGGACCTATCCTGGTTTCATTCTACCCCCAATTTCTAAGATGGACCTTAGAGAAATCTTAATCTGCTCCAGGCGGGGTCCTGAAGAGCTTCTCCCAGTCTTCGAGCTCGGCCGCGCTGGTTGGTCCTTCCGGTTTCTCGGGGACCGAGGCCGGGGAAAACGCGCCGGCCAGTTGGCGGGCGAACGCTTCGCTGGAGATCACGCGAGCGCCGGATCGGCGGGCGGCTTGCGCCACTGCCGCGTCGGAAGAAACCACCGTCCAGTTTCGGGCCTGCCGGCCCAGCCGGACCAAATGTCCTCCGATCGCGGCATCCGCGGTCGCAGGCGGGGTGATGAAATGCGCGGTCACCCCGGCCACGGTGGGGGTA
>Ga0184639_10000067_pt1 | contig 35519 bp, 46 predicted proteins | sample PLM31_170_b2_FD_133155 | JGI IMG/M metagenome (GOLD analysis project Ga0184639, IMG submission 133155) | Groundwater sediment microbial communities from an aquifer in East River, Colorado, USA - PLM3-1_170_b2 | ecosystem: Environmental > Terrestrial > Soil > Riparian zone | place: USA: East...
CCTACTCGAGTCACATAAGATTTGAAAACTACCATTACATCTGTTACATTTTTTGGCCCTAGTCCAATATCAGAACATATTCCTGATGCGGTAACATCCTTTGATGTCACATATGGATATGTTCCATGCCATAAGGAAAGAAAAGTTCCTTGCGTTCCTTCAACTAAAACATTTTCGTTTCTTTCTAATGCAAAATTAACTGCGTTTGGAACATCTTCAAGATAAAGTGCAAGTGAATCAATGTCTTTTGCAAGCTTTAGTGTCCTCATTGCTCTGTCTGCATTTGCAGGACCTGTGCCAGAACCAGTGCTACCAATCGAATCTTTTAGTCTACCCTGAGAATCAGTTGCTCTATGAGATTCCTCTATTATTCCACATTGAGAATCGACAAATGTCCTATCAGAGACACCAAATTCCTCAATTTCCTTTAAAAGGACCTCAGGACTGACTACAACTCCAGGTCCAATTAGAAGTCGCACATTTTTATTCAAAAAGGCACTTGGAAGCATTCTAACTTTGTATTTTTTATTTTCATGCTCTATGCTATGCCCCGCGTTTGGGCCTGCCCCCCCACGAACAGCTATTGTCGGATTGTCTTTTATTGCAAGATATGAAATTATTTTTCCTTTTCCTTCATCACCAAAAAATCCACCAACTACAACTAATGAGGGCATACAAGAATTCACAGCTGCGCATATTTAAGCCAAATTGTGGCAATACAATTTTAACAAACAAAGTAAGAGCCAAATTTATGTCAGAACCAAATTATGCTGGAAACATCATAGTGTCACTTGCAAGTCTTCCAGATTTTCTAAGAAAACCTATTTTGAAAAAAAGACTAATGGAATTTTTTTCAATGTCCCCATCAGATAAGGATGAAGTTATTAATAATGCACTATCTGCTGGACCAACTATTCCATTTGACAATTTTGCGAGATTGTTTAAGACATGGCTTGAAATTCTAAGTAGTCTTTCCGAAGAAAATAGAATCTCTATGTTTTCAAGTTATGTTGGAGCAATCATATCAAACCCACAGAAACTTATTTTGTTTAATCTAGATGGAATTTTAGAAATTTATTTCTCTTTGAGTAAAGAACAGAAAGAAATAATTTCCAATTCTGTTAAAAAAATATTATCATCATTAGATGAAAATAGTAAGAGAATGTTGTATCTCATAATACCAGATAGAGCTAAAAGAGAATTTGGGATTTAAACTGGCTTTTCAGGGTTTCTCTGATTTTCATCAGCATAATTGATTACATTTCCGTCAGGAGTAATAACGCCCACAAAGACTTTCTCGTATTTTTTGAGAACTTTCCTATGGTCTGCAAGTGACATGTCAAGTTTCATCTCATTCATGACCATAACCCTATAGGTTTTCCATTCGTTCCAACACGTATTACAACATGGATAATTTGCTGCAACAAGATCAAGATTCTCATCATCTGGAATCTCTTTTTTACACTTTGTACATGTTCTTGCCATACTAAATCAAATTAAGCGTAGTCATTTAATCTTTTTTTAAGAAAGAATATTACAACGTAAGACGTAAGAAAACCATGAAGATAAAGTGCCCCAAGTGCAATGGCATAGCACATCTTGCTGATGACTTTTCTTCTGTCAGATGCGATCCCTGTTCCCTTGATATGACATATGGCGAGTATGTGAAAATCATCGCATACAAAGACTCCACATATTCTGACATTTTAGGAGATTATGTTGGTAGTACAGAGGGCACAAAAGCTGGAACTCTTGACGAATGGTAGAAAAAAACTACCTGTAAGATTTAATTAATTTCTAAAGAGACTAAGGTTATTGCAGTTCATATTTGAGATCATTTTGAACCTGATAGGTTTTCTAGTAGGAATCGTCATCGGAATTTTATCTTATACTGGTTTTAAGAATACAGGCAGTCCTACTCTTTTCAGACTGACGATTGCCTTTTTGTCAATAAGCATAGGTTTTGGTGTAGTAGGAGCAGGATTTCTGACAGAATCTCTTGTTATCAAATCTGGCGACATAGAACCATGGGTTCAGACCTTGGGCATAGGCATTCAGACAGTGGGATATTTTTTCATAGCTTTTTCTCACAGCATCAAGGCATTTTTTCCAAAATCAAGATACTTCAGAACCATAGCAGTACCACTTTTTGTCATCCCAGGAAATTCAATTGAGCATATTATAAGGTCAATTTCTTTTATCCTATTGATATATGCGACAATAGAGACAATTCTATCGTATATGGAGAATAAGAAAAGCAGTACGGTTTTTGTGGCCTCAGGCCTTGGCCTTCTTGCTTTAGGCGAATTTCTAGGATGGTATTCCGTTGTGTTTCCTCAATCGGTTCTTTACTATGTCTCAATATCTACCAAGATAGCGGGCTTGGGTGCCCTATTTGTTCCAGTTTCAAAAATGCCACTCACGGGGATGAAATTTGGCGGCAGTCTATAGAACCCACATGAGTATCATAGGAGACATACTAGCTACTACTAGAGATGAAGCTCCAGATGAATCAGGAGCAAGTGTCACTTATCTAATCCGCAAGGCAAACGTTTCTCATGGAAGACTCTCTAAAATATTAGAGATGCTTGTGCAACAAGGTCTGCTAGAACAGAGAAGTTCTGATAGAGCATGCAAGTATAAGATCAGTGACCGAGGAAGAGAGTTTTTGCAGGCTTACCGTGGATTTAGAGAATTTGCTGACAACTTTGGTCTGAGAATTTAGTATTCATCGTCTTCTGTTTCTTCGTCTTCTTCATCTTCCACATCGTCGTCAAAATCATCTTCAAAACCATTATCGGACTCGTCTGACATCGGCTGTAAGAAAAGCCGATTTACTATTAAAGATTTAGTTATGATTCAGAATTTTCCATGTTTTATTTGAAAAGAATAACTACATGCTGAATACACTGTATTTCAAATAATCTTCACAGTACCGCTGTTGTGCACGGCAATTCTTTTCAACAAACTCTTATGATGGTGCTACCCAACCGCCACAAGAAACGCATATGTCCATGCCATCTTCATTTACATAGGTTTCAGATCCTGGCGGGCATTGGCATTGTTGAATTTCTATATCCATGCAACATACTACGACAATCAATCTTATATCATTTTCAATAACAAAACATAATTTACTAATGACTAATTGAAAAATTGTGATAGTTGCTTGCGATCAGAGTGGAATTAATCTAGCTGCAACTACAATAAAAAATGGTGGTGTGGCAGTATTTCCTACAGATACTGTCTATGGCCTTGGCTGCGATCCACGAAATGCAAAGGCAGTAGAAGCGATTTTCCGAATGAAAAAGAGAAGAGAATCAAAGCAGTTACCAGTACTAGGATATTCTAAGGAAGAAGTCTCAAAAATAGCTGTTTTTGATGATATTTCAAGCAAGATAGCTGACAGGTTCTGGCCAGGTCAAGTAACTTTAGTTTTGAAATTAAAAGACAATGAAATAAAAAAAGCAATGAATCTGAATGATAAGATAGCTGTTCGTGTACCAAGTCACCCATGTGTTTTGGCACTTTTAAAAGAGTGTAAACTCATTGTTGGCACTAGTGCGAATTTTTCTGGACATCCAGCTTTTTCTGATTCAAAGAAGGTTCAAGAAAATTTTTCTGGATATGATGTTTTCTTGGACGGTGGTACAATTTCAAATTCTGCGAGTTCAACTATTGTTGAAGTAAAAGATGGAATTTTGAGGATATTAAGACAAGGAAAGATAACAAAAGAGGAGATTATCAATTCACTTTGAATCTGATTATAACATCTAGTAGACATCTTGAGTCTGAAGCTGCAGAAGAAATGTCAGAAATTCTAGAAGAACTTGGAGATTCTAATGTAACAGTCGAAATATCTGATCTATCTGGAATTCTTACGGCTACAACTTCACTTGATCCATTTCTGGTTGTAAAAAAGATTCGAGAAAAGATACTGGATGAACCGTGGTTGATAAGATATTGCCTAAGAGTCATACCATTACATGATACAGTGTATACAAAAAAAGAAGACATTGTAAATTCTGTTCTCAATCATGTCAGTGTAATGCAGATACATGATACATATAGAATCACAGTAGAAAAAAGACATTCTGAAATTCCTACTAGTGAGATCATAAGTGAAATTGCAGACAAAATTCAGAATAAGGTATCACTTGAGAAATTTGATTGGATAATACTGATAGAAATACTTGGTAAGAGAACAGGAATTGCAATCCTAAGAGAGGACGATATCCTAAGTACACAGAAAGTAAAGCGCAGTTTATCTGAATAGAATTGCTGCTTTTTCTGCAAGCAGATCTTCTAGTGGTGTATTTGATGTTACAGCTTCTAATTGTTTTTTTGATATTTTAAATTCTTTTTTTAGAAAGGTGGAATTTTTTATTGAAAACAAATTTGATTTCAGATTAGTTCTTATTTCATTAAATAGTTTGTTGAATGATTGTTTTTTTCCAATTATTATTAAGACAAAATCTTGTTTTCTTTGTAGTCCAACCTTTTGTATGGCTTCACTGATCTGTTTTGTACATGCAAATCGCATCAAAATGTCTGTCTCAATTTTATTTGAAAGTAGCATTCCATCTTTTTGTGCTGCCAACGATATTGCAATAATCTTTTTGGCATGATTTGAGCCAAGAACAAAAGATGATTGTATGCCCTGAATTACTAGATCTTGGTATTTTTTGCGTAAATCATCAAGAAATCCTACTGGATCGTCAATGCGTTTTACTCCCATAAGCTCTACATTGTTATTAAAAATCTGAAACTGTATTCTTTGACTGCCGCCATGTATTACAGGAATTATGCTTACAATATCTCCATCTTTGATCTTTGTTGCAAAACCATCAAGAGTGGAAGAATCAACTCCATTAACAGCAACTAGTATGTTTTTGACATCTATGAGAGCTGTGTTTTTTGGTATTTGTGTTTGAAGGAAATCTAAGAGTTCAGAGATAGTAGAATTGTCTTTTTCAAATTCTAATTTATCAGTGGCAAGAGTCTTTTTTGCTCCACCTAGAAGCTTTATTGTTATCATGCGTTATAAAATGGATTTTTGCCTATATTGAATTTTGTTCAGATTAAGAACTAGTAATTTAGTTAAGTATCTCTTCTGCTTGCAGTTCTTCTGTTTCATCAGCAGATGAGGTTTCCTGCATTGCCTGAGCCTCTTTGTCTTTTTGCTCTTCGATTTCGCGTTTGATGTACGTAGTTATGTAACCTGCAATTTCATTTTTGAGTCCTTTTGATCTAACTATAGCTATTTCATCTAGGGCCTTTTTATTTTGTGCAAAATCAGTTCCGAATTTAGCTTTGTGTAAAGCCATGACTTCTGTCGAAATTCGTTTGATTCTGTTCACGCCTTCGATTGGACACAGGGGGTTTTTATACCTATACACCCAGATAGCGCTTGGAATTTTGTTCAATATCATATGAAAGATCATCATATGTTTTGTTCAAAACACTGGCTGCACAAAACACAACACTTGGAAGAAAAGTGATTTGTGCAGTTTTCATTGCAAAACACCGTGAAAATCGTACAGGGCCATCTGTTTCTACAAGTATTTTGTCTTTGTTTGTTTCTGAAAGCAAGACTTGCTTATCTTTTGCATAAATCATAGCAGGACCATAGGAAGCATAGCAACCAAGATCCATCGCTGCCTTTAGATGTTTTTTACTACCAGCAAACCAATGCAAAAGCACTCTAGGAATCGAATATGAAGGCAGAATAGAAAGTATTTCATCCAATGTAGCGCGTGAGTGAATAGACACGGGTTTGTGTAGTTTTTCAGCAATTGAAAGCATTTTATGAAATACCGTTTCTTGTCTTTTAAAACCGTCTTGATTAGAAACATATGTTTTGTCAAGACCAACTTCACCAATACCAGTAATTTGACTAGAGTTTTTTTCTATCAATTCAATAACTGATTCTAAATCATCAGCTGCTTTTTCTGGATGAATACCCACAAATGACAACGCAAGTTTGGTTTTTTTTCCAAGCTCAAGTGTTTTTTCTGAAGTATGAAGATCCATTGATACACAGCATGCACGTATCTTCATTTTTTCCATGCTTGTAATAATGAATGGCATATCCTGCGAATATTCATCATCAGAAAGATGGATATGCGCATCTGTGAGCCAGCTCATGACATGCCTTTAATTTTCTCCTTAAAATAGTCTGTAGAAATCGATTTGCGCGTAGGTTTTTTTCCACTCGAAGTCTTTTATCACAGATAAGAAAAACCACTTTATGACAGCCTCGGAATTCGGTCTTTCTGCAATGTATCGTATTTTAAAAAAATCAGGTGCAGAAAGAGTAAGTGATGAATCTGCAGATGAATTAAGAAGAATATTGGAAGAAATCGGTACTGCCATAGCCAAAAGTGCGGTAGATATGTCGGTTCATGCGGGAAGAAAGACAGTCAAGGCAGAAGACGTCAGACTGGCTGCAAAACCATTTGCAAAATTCTAAACCTAAAAGATTTAATTGTTCATCAGAAGCTTTTTTGACTGCGGTGAGGTGGCAGAGCGGCTATGCGTTCGCCTGCAGAGCGAATCTATAGGGGTTCGAATCCCTTCCTCACCTTTGTCATGATGATATCATAATAACCAGCCTTTCTAAATACAGGATTTTCTAATCATCATAGTTTGGCAGACAGAACCAATGGTCTATTGGAATACATCCCAGGTGCTCGTCCAATTTTGTTTCAGACTACAAATGGACAACCACTTGAAGGATTTGTACAAAACATACGTAACAGTATTAAAGAATATGCAGAAAGTGCTCAGAGTGAAGTAGAAAAAGGGAACAATTTTTTGCAATGGGTTCTAACAAGAGTTTTTGAAGCAACTGAAGATGATGCTACTGATGCAATAGTAGATGGTGCAAACGATTTAGGAATAGACGCATATCTTCCAGTTGATTTTTCTGAAGGCACCGTGAGATTGTTTCAATCAAAATATGGCACATCTCATTCCATGGAAGCAATTGTTAAATTCAAAGAAGATGTCAAAAACCTACAAAATCGAGATATTACAAAGATGCGCCCTGAGCTTGCACATCTTGTTACTCAGATACGTGAAAAGAATCTAAAAGTAGAATGTGTATATGTAACAGATCAAAAAGTTGATTATCAAAACAGCGATTCTTTTGAGATATGCGATATTGATTCCATAGTACAGAAGCTCTGGGATAGAATAAAAAAACCAGCAGCAGGAAAAAAAGCATCTATCAAACTAGAAAGTAAACTAAAGTACCACAGTACAATACTTGGCATTTTGAAATTAAGAGAGTTAACAAACTTTGTTACAAAAAATCGAGACTATGTCTTTGAATCAAACATTAGGCAATGGATGCAGTTTAAAACCACAGTAAACAAGGGCATACGAGAAACTCTTCAAGAATCTCCTGACAAATTCTTCTATTACAACAACGGCATAACCATTGTTGTAAGCGACTTTGAAGAACTTGAAGATGATACGCTGATGCTACATGCACCTCAAATTGTAAACGGTGCACAGACATCAAACTCTATTTTAGATCATGCAAAACGAACCCATAATCTGGAAGGAAGTATCACAGTCACTGTAATTAAAGCAGCAGATGAGCGTGATCAAAACAATATTACAAAATATAGAAATTCACAGAATGCAGTACGGGGAAAAGATCTTGTTTCTTTGATGGATTTCCATAAATCTATAAAATCTCAGATGGAAAACTTTGGATATTTTTATGAGATTCAAGCTGGTTCGTTCGATAGTAAGACAAAGTCACAACAAAGTGAGTTTACTGGGGATGCAATATACAACAAATATCTTCCAGAAAACCACAAAAAAGTAATTGTTGCAAAGGATGCAATACAAGCACTTGTAGCTGGTATTGAACAAAGACCCACAGAATCATACAGTTCACCTGCCCAGTTTCTTCCGCGCGGAAGTAAATATGATGAGGTTTTCAATGAAACCCTAAAAGACGATTGCAGAGTGCTTTTGTATCCATATCTTGTTAAGGAATATGCAAAAAAAATTCTCAATTATGGCAAGAAAGGTGGTCATAAGACAAAAAGATATGCTACTTTGTTCTTTCTTGCCACATACTTTAAGATCTTACATGAAAAAATACTATCAACAAAAGGCGATTTTAAAGAAGATATCTCAAAGCTCGAACCTATTTTCAAGAGTGTTAAACTAAACCAGAGAATTTTGAAGCTGACAGATACTATTGTAACAAAATTCTTGGAAGACACTGTTGTTGATGATGAAATGGACGCTGCAAACACCTATCATAATTTCTTTTCACATAATGTTTGGCAAGATTCTATGATACGAGTTATTGAAAAGAAGATAAAACAAGAAGAAGATGAGATTAATTCTATTAAAAAAATAGTTCAGGATCTTTTCTAAATTTTTTATACAAAAAGCGGCAGATGGGTGACCGATAGGTCTCTTGCAGGAGGTCCGCATCTAGCCATCCAGTCTACCGCAAGATTATTCCTATAAGAAGTACTATTTAACATGATTTTTATTACGAAAATATTGGAACTGAATCAAATTGGAAATTGACAATGAAAAATGTTCCATGTGCAACAAACCAATAGTAGAACACAAGTATTATCCAATGGAATCTTGGAACATCAAAGGTGTGTTATGTGGCTCTTGCTATTCTCAAAAGATTGCCGAGTTTTATCCTGGAACACATGAAAGAACTAGAACCTAAATTTCTAAAATCCAACCTGTGTTAATTTTATTAATATCAGATTTGTCTCCAACTCCAGTAGCATATCGCCAAATAAAAGGCGCATTTGTTTCCATTTTGATTTTTATTTTGGCAATCGATTCCAATTCTTGATTTAGATTTGTGGCAGTATTTGCACAACTTTCGCAGAATTTACATTTGTGGTCTAGTGTTACTGACGAGGACTCAATAACAGGATATGCTCTACATGCAAGAGGTCTACTTTCGTATATTCTGCATTTATAGCCTCCATGAGGTGATCTTTCTTCACTTTCTGTATCTAAAAATGGGCATGTATTACCATTTGATTCCTTTCCCATCAATTGATACGCAAGTATCTTCGCAGGTCCGTTAGATTTTTCATACGATACCCCAATACGCGGTAATATTACTATATCAAGATGTAGATTTTTTGCTAGCGATTCAATCTTTTCTTTTTCATCAGGAAGAATCAGGACTCCAACTTTGCCAAATTTTATTGTTGGATAGTATTCTCTTTCGATACAGCACTTTGAACAATCTTGGACACATTTAAAGTCCATCGTTTTATATAATCACTGGAAAATAAAACTCATTCTACGTTGTTTTGGGTTTATTGTGATACAAGCAATTCCAAGCTAATGCATCGTCTTTTACATTACTTTCTTGCAAAAATTTAATGTCAGTTACAAGCTTTTTCTTTTTAAAAAGTGCTACAGGTGATGACTCATCTTTTTCTCTATATATTCCCATTCTAAGATAGGCTTCTCCATCATGGCCTTTTTTAAATCGTTCATAATGTTCTGATTTTTTTAAAACTTTGAAAAATGATTTGTTAGACTCTGGAAAAGGTGAGTCTCCTCCCATTACAAACCAATAGTCATCATCTACTTCTACAAATCTCATTTTAATTGATGGATCTGCCCACCATTTTATCACATCTTCCCAGATCTTGATTGCCTGTTTTTTGTCTGAAAATATAGGGAACACATTCATCCTTAAATCATAAAACCGATATCCTACGCCAAGGAAGTCATCAAACCATTGGATCGCATCTTCGTTAGGCAATGCAAACAAAGGCACGGAAATCGGTATTTATCTGATATGAGTAATACCCATATATTACCTCATGATAGTGTTCCTAGATATGGTAGCCTATAGAACAAGTATGCAGATAGTAAGTGACTTACTTACGGTTACCGAACAAAGTGGAGTAAACGGCATTAATGTAACTTCACTTTTAACAAAGGCAAATCTGTCACATTCAAGACTGGGCAAATTTCTGAATAATCTTACCGGAGCTGGTCTTATTAACAGAATAGAATTTGACGGAAAGAATGTTTTTGTTATAACTTCAAAAGGTAGACAATACATGGAATCATACAAAAACTTCCAGAACCTTGCAGATTCCTTTGGTCTAGACCTCTAGTCATTTTTTAGATTTTCTATCTTTTCGTTTCTGTTTTGCATCATATAGTATCATAATGATTGCACCACCAAGTAACATGTAAAAGATTGGGATTCGATTTCCCGCAAGTGCAATTCCCATGCCTGTTATCAAAAAGATCAAGATAACTATTAGGTACTTGTCCATGTAAGAGTAGAATCTCAAAACAATATATCTTTTTGAGTTAAAACGATCTTGTATTCTAAGGATGAACACCAAATTACTTGAAATTATTGGACTTGCACTCATAGGTGGAATGATCTATGCAATGTTTGGTGGAGGAAAAGACGGTCCCATATGGTCACTTTTTTGGCCATGTGCAGTAGGAGTTGTTGCGATCAACGTATATCGAGCAAAAAAGAAAAAACGTGCAAATAAATAATTTTCAGAATAAATTTTTTGCAATCTGTGATTTTGCTACAAACAAAATAATCTTTTTATTAAAAAAGTAATTAGAAAAAAGGTGATCGACAGATCTATAAAGGTGTACTTCTTCGTTAGTGAGAGAGAAACATGACTGAGATTTCTAGATGGTGGAATGGTTTGGGAAAAGAATTAGAAATAGATCTTGAAAGTCAAGACGGTTTTAATGAAGATGTTTCAGCATAGATTTTTTGTATTTTAATTATAAACCACAAAGATATCTTTAAATTATATCATGAGATCGGTTTTAGAAAGAGCGTGTTTGGATGACAGAAAAAATGGATGTAGTTGGAATTAATATTTTAAAACAAAACGGTGCAAACGTGGACGAAATCATAAAGTTGTTAGTCAATAATGCATCAGTTGAATTCACAGCGTACTATTACTTTACACTCCTTAGAGCTCACTGTACCGGCATGGAGGGCGAAGGCATTAAAGGTGTAATCGAAGACGCAAGACTTGAAGATCTAAGTCACTTTGAATCATGTATAGAAAGAATCCATCAGCTTGGAGGAACGCTTCCTATAGATGCCACTGATTTCATCAAAATGTCTGGTTGCGAGTTTTTACAACTACCACAAAACAGAACAGATTTGAAATCAATCCTAGAAAAATGTCTGAAAGCTGAACAGGGAGCAATTGTAAACTGGAATAAGATGTGTAATCTGACTCTAGGTAAGGATCCTACAACTTACGATATTGCAAAAGATATTCTAGCAGAGGAAATTGAGCACGAAGCTTGGTTCCTAGAGTTGCTATTTGGTAGACCGTCTGGACATATGCGAAGAAAGTATTCTGGTGAAAGACCTCATACTCGTAAGCATTCCAGATCATTAGATCATCTGTAATAATCAAAAATCGAACATATCATTTTAGAAATTAAGCCTCGAGCGGGATTCGATCCCGCGGCCTAACGCTTACGAGGCGTTCGCTCTACCAGGCTGAGCTATCGAGGCAATGGTTCGCTTTCCATCAGAGTTTATAAAAAGCCTTTGTGCTTTTGATTCATTGATAGTATCTATCTCCGGTGTGAGAGGAGTTTTTGGTGATGATTTAAACCTTAATGACATAATGAAATTTTGTAGAAATTTTTCTGTGTTAATCAAATCAAAAAAATGTGTTGTTGCACACGACACAAGATCTTCAAGCAAGATTCTAAGTGAGACCGCACTTGCGGCATTGATGGAAAGAGGGATTAATGTGTACAATTTGGGAATATCTCCTACGCCTGTCATTTTTAGAGAATCACGAAAATATGGTGCTGGTATTATGATCACATCATCTCATAATCCTTTACAATGGAACGGTATGAAATTTATCTTAGAAGGCAGAGGAATAAATGAATCCGAGATTGAAGAAATTAAAAAACAACATAAATTTTCAAAAGAAAATATTGGTTCAGAATTACAAATCAATTCAAGTTACATTTCAGAAGCAACGAAACTGATCGGTAAAGTAGAAGATGCACCAAAAATTGCCGTAGATGTTGGCGGAGGAGCAGCTTTTGATGTTGCACCCAATTTGCTTCGAAATCTAGGATGCAAAGTCATTACAATAAATGAAAGACCCGGAATTTCTTCACATGGTCCAGATCCTACGTCTGAGAACCTCAATGAGCTAATTTCTGCTACAAAAAAGTGTGAAATTGGCTTTGCGTTTGACCTTGATGGAGATAGATTAGTGGTTGTAAAGGATGGTAAAAGACAAGCACCGGATATTACTTTAGGATTAGGTGTTTCAAAGGCACTTGAATTAGGATACAAACGATTTGTTCTCAGTATCGATACGAGTGTCTCTGTTGAGAAATTTATCAAAGATCAGGGAGGTCAGGTTCATAGATCCAAAGTAGGCGAAGCAAATGTTGTGGATTTGATGCTAAAAACAAATTCACAGGCGGGTGGAGAAGGAAGCAGTGCGGGTTTCATCTTACCAGAGTTTAACATGTGCCGCGATGGTATTTTGACTAGTGGACTTGTTGCGTCCATGCTTAAGACAAAGACCTTTTCTGATGTATTGAAGTTCATGGAAGGATATGTACAGTTACGAACCAAAGTTGATGTAGAAGATTTGTTTCATGAAAAAACTTTACAGATTTTATCTGAGAAGATGAAAAACCAATACAGTCAGTTAATTACTATTGATGGGATAAAGGCAATCGTAGATGAAGACAGTTGGGTGCTTGTAAGACAATCAAATACCGAATATATTGTACGAATATCTACAGAATCAACAAATTTAGTAAAAGCACGATCTATTCAAAAACAAGTTTCAGAGTTGATAAAACAAAGCTATGACCAAGCTAGACGAAGCAAAAATAATTAAAATTTTTCAGCAAAGCTTTGGAAAAAAATCAAAGTTTGTACCTGAAGATGTAGAAATACTCAGGATTGGAAAGATACACTTTGTGACTAAATCTGACATGCTAGTTGAAAGTACAGATGTTCCTCCAGGAATGAAAATAGATGAGATTGCAAGAAAAAGCATGGTTGCTTGTGTAAGTGACTTTTCAGCAAAAGGGATCAAGCCGCTGTATGCTACAGTTTCCCTTGCACTTCCAAGCGGATTTTCTAAATCCAAAATAACGAAATTGGCCTCTGGATTTAAGAAAACATCTAAAGAATTTGGCATCAAAATAATTGGAGGTGATACAAACGAGGGAAAAGAAATAGTTATTGAAGTTTCCATGTTTGGTATCGCCCAAAAAATAGTAAATAGAAAAGGCGCAAAGATTGGAGATGTTATTGTTACATCTGGCCCCTTTGGGTATACTGCATCAGGATTAAAGATCATTTTGAATCATTGTAAAGCAGAACCTAAGTTTATTAAGAAATCTAAAAAACCGGTTTTCGTACCAAAACCAAGACTAAAATTTGGTTTAGCTATTGCAAGATATCTTTCATCCTCAATGGATTCAAGTGATGGGTTATCCACTACTTTAAACGAAATGAGTAGACAAAGCTCCAAGAAATTTATAATAACAAAATCTCCAAGTCATCATGATGTTGAAAAATTTGCAAAAGCAAATAGAATTAGATTTATGGATCTTGTCTTTAATGGTGGCGAAGAATATGAGATCGTTGCAACTATTTCACCAAAGAATTTGCCAAGGGTTAGAAAAATTGCCAGAATTCAAAAAATTCCATTATTTGAGATAGGACATGTTACAAAGGGAAAAAATGTGATTTATCAACAAGAAAATAAAATTACAATCATCCAAAACAGAGGTTGGCTTCATTTCAAATCCTAATGTTTTTTAAACCCATACAGAGCTTGGAAAATGTTGTCTGAACAAGAAGCCAAGGAAAAATGGGGAGTTGCCCACATTTACAGTAGTTTCAACAATACCATTGTTCACATAACAGACCTCTCAGGTGCTGAAACAGTTGCAATCAGTTCTGGAGGTAGGCACGTAAACGCCGACAGATACGAATCATCACCATATGCTGCAATGAAATCCACAGGTGCGGTCGTAGAAGCTGCGCATGACAAGGGTTTTACATGTATGCACATCAGAGTGAGAGCCGTAGGAGGAGTTGGTGCAAGAGTACCAGGCCCTGGTGCACAGGCTGCAATCAGAGCATTAGCAAGAGGCGGATTTAAGATTGGAAGAATTGATGACGTCACGCCAATTCCACATGATACAACCCGTAAAAAGGGCGGCAAGCGCGGAAGAAGAGTCTAGTCTTCTACAAGTTTCATTCTTATTTTGCAGTTTTTAGATTCAAAGAATTTTGTTACAAAATCTGTAAATTTTTCTTGAAAGGCTTTACCTTTTGTATTCATTATTTGAGTACCAAATTTTTCTTGCATACCTGCAAGCAGTTCACTTTTAAACAATATTTTGAAAAAAGTCCAACCAAATTTTTCTACTGGATTGCAGAGCAAAAAGCCGTCAGTTACTCCACATGATGATTGAAGATCTTTCATGACTAAAGTAACTCGTTCTTTATCAACTTCGTACTTAGTGGTGGATACTTCAAATATGACAGCATAATTACTCATAAGATTTTATTTTTTAACTACTAAATTTGGGTTTCGAGATTTTTTTCTGTAAATAAATGCAGTTATAATAGAACCTACAAAAGGAGCAGACCAATATAACCACAAATCGCCTATAACTCCAGAAAATATCGCAGGAGCCAATGAACGAATGGGATTCATCGAAGCTCCAGATACAGAACCAAAGAAAAACACATCCATTGCAACAGTTCCGGCAATTATGGTACTGATGAAAATAGTTTGCAGTCCTTTTATGTTGACTGCAATCAGTATGCTTCCCATCAAAAATACAGTCGCAAGAACCTCAATTCCTAAGAATAATCCAATAGGATATTCATAATTTGGAGAGTTAGTTCCGAGACTTGCAAAATTTCCAAAGACGTATTTCACAAACAGACTTCCCAAAAACGCACCAATTGTCTGAGCTGCAACATATACAGGAATTTGTTTTGCACTGATGTATTTTGCAACAAAATACGCCACAGTAACGGCGGGATTAAAGTGTGCCATCGAATACTTGCCAAACAAAAATATCATTGCACCCAAACCGATAAAATGCATTGCTGAAATGAAACCAATTCCCAAAGTGTTTTCCATCATTCCGTCATAAACAATAGAGCCTGTGGCTGCAACAACCAAGCCAAAAGTACCTGCCAACTCTGCCAGAAATATAACAAAATTTGATTTGTGCATCAGATTACCTTTCAAGATTTTTGACAAGTTCTATTACTTTGACCTCGATCTGGTCGCGGATCTTGCGCACCTCATCAATTGATTTTCCCTTCGGATCTGGTATTTTCCAATCAATTACATTATTGAAAAACAATGCTGGACATGATTCTTTATCCATGCAACCCATGTTTACTATTTTAGTAGACTGATGCACCATCTCTTCGGAGATCATCTTAGGGATTTGTTTACTGATGTCAATGCCAATTTCTTTCATCACTTTAATTGCCAAGGGGTTTGTTTCATTGACCGGTTGTGTACCTGCACTGATTGGTTGATAACTAGATATAACATATTTTCTAAAGAATCCTTCTGCAATCTGACTTCTTCCAGCATTTTCCACACACACAAAAAGTATCTTTTTGGTTTCAGACATGGAAGGTTTATATAAATATACATTTATATAAATATCTATTAATATGAATAGCTTAACACTGCTCAAATGCATCTGTGATGAGACTCGCTTTAACATCCTTGAATTGCTTCAAAAAAACAAAGAATTGTGCGTAAACGACTTGGTCTCGGACTTGAAAAAAGATCAACCTCTGATATCTCATCATCTAAAAGCGTTAAAACAATGTGGTATAATACATTCAAGGGAAAATGGAAAAATGACAATGTACAGTATTGCCAACATGGAAATATCGAGACTTATTAACGACATCACAAAGGCAAGCAAAAAAATTGTAACAATATGTACTGATTCCTCTTGTTGCGCTTGAGATTATAATTTTTCGATTATCTATTCAGTTTGATTTTCTGAACTTTCTTTGATAGATGTACTTTCCTTTAGTTTATCAGACCAAGAAACAAGCTTTCCATCTTGTTCTATTTTTATCGTAGTAGCTACACGGACACGAATTCCAATAGACCTGAAAATCGTGAGTAATTTTCCACCATCAATTGTTTCTGCGACTTCTCCAGATTGAATTAGATCTGCAAGCTTGTCTACAACCAATTTAGTTTCTTCTGGAAATTGAGATTCCGCGTTTTGTAGAACTTCTATACCGCGATAACCGAGTTGTTTTATTAGAATCTCTCTTGGATTTGGAGCAGTAGTTTTTTGATCTTGTTTTGTTGCTTTTAGCTCTTCTTGTTTTTGTTGTAATGAGATGTTTTTTTGCATCTCAAGCAAACGTTTTGCCTTTAGAAGATCTAACTCTTTGTCTTCTTCGCTCATCCTTTTATAACACCTATAGGAACAAGCTTTGCAACTTTAGTAGCTATACCAAGTTCGTGAGAAACATTTGCAACCGCATCTACATCTTTGTATGCTTCAGGTGTTTCTTCCACAACTCCTTCTCTTGTAAGAGCTTTTATGAAAATTCCTTTGTCGCTAAGTGTTTTTTGTACTTGTACATCAGTATAGTTTCTGCGAGCTGCAGATCGTGACATTGTTCTTCCTGCACCATGTGCAGTGGAACCAAAACTTAGATCAAGTGAATTTGGTTTACCTAAAAGAATCCAACTAGCTGTTCCCATTGAACCGGGAAGGAAAACAGGTTGTCCCATGTCTCTGTATTTTTGTGGTATTTCATCCCTACCTCCAGGAAATGCTCTAGTGGCACCTTTTCTATGAACCACAACAGATTTTAGTTGTCCGTCAATTTTGTGCTTTTCTACCTTTGCGATATTATGTGCCACATCATAAACAAGTTTCATATCCAAATCAGATTCAGATTGTTTGAAAACGCGTTCAAATGCCTTTCTTGTCCAATGTGTAATCATCTGTCGGTTACTCCATGCAAAGTTTAGTGCAGTAAACATGGCTTTTCTATAAGACTCACCCTCCTCTGATGAATTTGGAACACAGGCGAGTTCTCTATCTGCCAGAGTTATACCGTATTTGCTAAGCGCTTGTTCTGAAACTCTAAGATAATCGCTGCATATTTGGTGACCAAAACCTCTTGATCCGCAGTGAATCAAAACGGTCACTTGTCCTTCATTGTAGATTCCCATTCGTTTTGCTGCTTCCTTGTCATGTATTTCTGCAACTTTTTGTACTTCAAGAAAGTGATTTCCAGAACCAAGGCTTCCGAGTTGTGGTGCGCCACGTTTTCTAGCAGTTGCTGATACTTTGCCAGGATCAGCATTTTTCATTTGACCATTTTCTTCACATACATCTGCATCGTCTTTAGATCCGTATCCATTGTCAACTGCCCATTGAACTCCTTTTACTAATACTTCATCAAGTTGTGAAAAACTTAGTTTTATTGCTCCTTTTGAACCAACGCCAGATGGAATGGAGCTGAAAAGATCGTTAACGAGATTTTTTAATTTTGGTCTAACATCATTTTCATTAAGATTTGTTCGTATTAATCTGACACCACAATTAATGTCATATCCCACACCACCAGGGCTGATCATTCCTTCTTCTGCATCCATAGCTGCTACTCCTCCTACAGGAAATCCATATCCTTCATGTCCATCAGGTAAAACTACTACATGTTTTTGAACTCCTGGTAAAGTAGATACGTTGATTGCTTGAGTAATTGTTCTATCTATCATCATTTTTTGCAATAGCCCTTCATCTGCATAAATTGTAATAGGAACTTTCATTCCACGATTTGAATCAGCATCTATTTGATAATGCATATTGCCGATTTTTTTGGGAACAAGTGATGCCATAATTAATACCAAAGTCTGTTCTTGACAATTTAAATCATAAGTAGGTTTATTTTCCTAATTCAGTTCAAATTCATTATGCCTATTTTACCAATCGATGGGGGACGATATGGTACCAAAGAAATGCGTGAAATTTTTGATGACCAGAAGAAAATCCATTATCAACTTGAGTTAGAGGCAACTGCAGCAGAATCTCAATCTGAAATAGGCATAATTCCAAAAGCAGCAGCCCAAAACATAGCAAAAATGGCAAGATCTGGGAAGATCACTACAAAAAGAGTAAAGCAGCTTGAAGCAAAAAGTGATCATGATACTATTGCTTTAGTGGAAGCATTAAGCGAGCTTTGTACCCCTAATGCAAAGCCCTGGATACACTATGGTCTGACAAGTAACGATTTGGTAGATACAAGTACTTCTATGCAAATCAAAGATGCACTTGCAATTATAGAACCAAAGGTTGCAAGACTGGCAATCATTTTAGCAAAGCTAGCAATGAAATTCAAGGATTTTCCAGCTGTAGGAAGAACTCATGGACAGCATGCAAGTATCATAGCATTTGGTTTAAAATTTGCAAATTGGGCTTTGGAAATGTCAAAACACATAGAGAGAATTGAACAGTGCAAAAAGAGAATTTTGATCTGCAAGACACTTGGTGTTGTTGGAACGGGATCCCTCATGGGATCAAAAGCATTAGATGTTCAAAAAAGAGTTGCAAAGAAACTTTCTCTATATCCTGCAGATGTTACTACACAGATTGTTCCACGAGAAGGATATGCAGAATATGTGTTTTGTATCGCATTAATTGGTTCTACACTAGAAAAAATCGCAGTAGAAATAAGAAATCTTCAGAGAACAGAAATTGGTGAAGTTGCAGAACCTTTCAAAAAAGGTCAGATGGGAAGTAGTGCTGTTCCTGTAAAAAGAAATCCTGTAAAAAGTGAGCGTGTAACGTCACTTTCAAGGATGTTACGAAGCCAGATAAGCGTATCATTTGAAAACATACCATTATGGCATGAGAGAGACTTGTCAAATTCTGCAAATGAAAGATTTACTCTTCCAACAAGTTCCATCTTGTTAGATGAGATGCTAGAAGCAATGACAAAGATTCTTTCTGATCTTTATGTAAATAAGGACAAAATAAAGAAAAATCTAGGAATTACAAAAGGTCAAATTTTTGCAGAATTTGTACTTGATGCATTAATTAAAAAAGGTGTGCCACGCTTTAACGCGTATAGAGACATACAGAGGGTGGCTTTTGCAGCTTCTGATTCAGAAATGGAGTTTTTACATGCTGTAAAAAATGACAAAGCAATATCAGCACACCTGACTGAAAAAGAAATAGAAAGAATTTTTGTTCCAGAAAATCATCTCGGAGCATCCAGTACAATAATCAAAAATGTCTTCAACAAGGTAAACAAGACATGCTCTAAATTTACTTGATTTTCATCAAGGCTTTGTGGATAAGAGAACCATACTGAAGAGCTTTTTTATGCTTGAGTGTAGCTTCTTTTGGAACTCCAATCTTTAAAGCAAGATCTCTAACAATGTGTTTTCGCATTAGATCATCAGGCCCATGTATTTTTTCTTCAATAGGAATTTTTTTTGCAAAGTTTACAAATTCTTTTGAAAGAAATGGTTGCATTATCTTAACACCAAATTCTGAAGCAATCGTGTTAACTGCCTTCATCATGTTGAGTTCATTTTCAATTTTTGATCCCATTAGATTCATAACACTTTCATTGCCATGTTTTATTGCATCTCTGTACGCATTATAGCCACAGAAAAGCTCGTCAATTCCATTTGCTGTGAGTACTTTATCAATACTGTTGTGCTTTGCGAGCTTAGATACAAAGTAAAACGCAATACAATTTTCATTCCATGAGAGATTATCTGTTTTTATTGTTTTTTTGATCTGTTCTGCTATTTCTGGAAATATTCTTGATGAAATTTTTTCGATTTTATGTTCGTAGCCAAACAAGTGAGATATTTCCTTAGAAAATTGAATGTCATGAGAATCTGCAAATCCTATAGTCAATAGTGTCACATCGTATCCGAGATCAGTACAAAGCTTCGCTAAAAGTGAGCTGTCTACACCACCTGAAAAGGCAATACCTATTTTTTTGTCATCAAGCATTTTTTGAATTGATTCGTTCATCTTTTCGTATAGTCTGTCTTTAAGATCTGTCAATTCTATAGATTGTAAAAATCCGCCCTAAGTTAGTTGCGATGTTTTGATAGTTAAATAGAGGAATCGCCAAAAAGATTCATGGGTTTAACCAAATTATCAGATGAACAGATCAAAAAAGAATTAACAAATTTGCCTGGTTGGAGTCTAGTCAATGGGAAACTACACAAGGATTTTGTCTTCAAAGATTTTATCGAAGCATTTGGGTTCATGTGCACAGCTGCATTACACATAGAAAAGATGAATCACCATCCAGAATGGTCTAATGTGTACAACAAGATCAAAGTTGATTTAACAACACATGATGCGGGCGGAATAACTCAAAATGATATCAATCTTGCAAGAACTCTAAACTCTTTGATATAGACAAGCATTCAGTAATCTCATTTTTTGATTTTTTTGCTGTACAGAATTTATATACAGAAGAATATCAAAAATTTTCAAATGGCAAGTGGTTCAGCAATTTTGGATTCTGATTTTAGATACACAGATAGAAAGGGCAACCTTTTGAGAACAAGAACGGAGCTTTCAATCGCTGAGATGCTATCATTTTTGGATATAAAATATGAATACAATCACAAGTTAACTCTCAAAGACGGAAAGAATGTGGTAGTAGATTTTAAAACAGAAAAAGGGTTTATTGAAGTAATAGATGATGAAAAAGACATAACAAAATACAAGGAAATAAAACGAGAATTTCCTGAAACCAAGATTATTGCGATTGGTCATCCAAAGTTTACTGCACAAATAAAAGAATTGGAAGACGTTGTATTTTACAAAACAAGGGATGTTCAAACAGGATCTATTTTTATCGAAGATCCATCATTTGCATTTGATTATGCCCATATTCTTCCATTAGTTGAAAAGTGTTCAATACTTCATGGACATACATCTTCTGTGATGGTCGAGCTTGTTGGTGAGATGAAGAATAACATGTTGATAGATTTTAGTGAAGCAAAAAAAATCATCAAAGAAATCATTTCTATTCTTGATCACAAATTTTTTATCAATAAAAAATATCTAATCAAAGAAGACAGTTTACATTACAAAATTGTGTTTGAAGGTCCAAAAGGTGTGTTTGATTTACAGGTTCCAAAAAATACAACGTACCTACTCGATGGTGAATCGACAGTAGAAAACCTATCCACCGAAATTATCAAGCTTCTTATTCCAAAAATGCCAGAAAACATAGAGGCAGTAGGAGTCTATATTTACGAAGGATACAACAAAGGAGCCCATATTCTATCACACATCTCCAAGTCTTAAGATATGGAACATAAGATCAATGATACTGCGTGGAACCCAGAGATTGAAAAACAGATTCTAAAACAGTGGAATGATGCGCATATTTATGATTTCAAACCTGAAGGTGATGTTTTTGTCATAGACACTCCGCCTCCCTATCCGTCAGGAAGGCCGTGGCACATAGGAGCAGCAGCGCATTATGCACAGATAGATATGATTGCAAGAACAGCAAGGATGTCTGGTAAAAACGTCCTTTTCCCAATAGGAATAGACAGAAATGGTTTACCCGTTGAGATGTACACTGAAAAAAAATACAACATTAGAATGCGCGAAACGGAACGTGGAGAATTCTTAAAGCTTTGTGCAACTGCGTTAGATGATCTAGAAGCAGAAATGATTCAGATAATGAGAAATCTTGGCCTTAGTGGAGATTTTTCAGAATATTATAGAACCGATTCTGAGGAATATAGAACACTTACACAGTCAACATTTATCGAACTTTGGAAAAAGGGTTTGATATATCTTGCAAATAGGCCAAACAATTACGACTGGGTTACAGGTACTACAATTGCAGATGCAGAAATAACCTATCAAGAAATTCCTACAAAATTAGTTCACATGAAATTCAAAATAAAAGATTCCGGAAGTTCACTAATAGTAGCAAGTACTAGGCCAGAGCTTTTGTGTGCATGTCAGACGATAATTGTAAATCCTGATGATAAAAGATATACTGAATTTGTTGGTAAAAAAACAACAATTCCGTTAGTTAACAGAGAGGTAGAGATCAGGACACATCTCTCTGCAGAAAAAGAATTTGGTTCTGGTATTGTCATGGTATGTAGCTATGGTGACCAAAATGATGTTACGTTATTTAGGGAACTAAAATTGCAAGAAATCGTCGCCATTGGAAAAGATGGTCGTATGACTGATGTTGCTGGAGCATATACAGGACTAAAGGTAAAGCAGGCAAGAGAAAAGATAATCGAGGATTTGCAGAGTCAGGGTTTTGTTGAGAAGATAGAAAACATCAATCATCGTACACCTGTTTCTGAGAGAAGCAAAATCCCAATTGAGATTATACCTATGGAAGAATACTATGTAAAGCAAAAGGATTCTGTTGAGAAAATTAGGGAACTTGGTTCAAAGATCACCTTTCATCCCCCTATGCATAAACAGATTTTGATGAACTGGTTAGATTCAATTTCTATTGATTGGCCCATTTCAAGAAGAAGATACTATGGAACTGAAATCCCAATATGGTATTGCAAAAACTGCTCTGAGCCACATGTACCAGAACCGGGAAAATATTACATGCCATGGAAGAACAAAAGTCCAATTACAAAATGTACAAAGTGTGGTGCAAATGAATTTGTTGGTGAAGAAAGAACTTTTGATACATGGATGGATTCAAGTGTATCACCACTTTTTGTTTCAAAGTATAAACGTGATAATGAATTTTTTAAAAAAACGTATCCTACAACGATAAGACCGCAGTCAAAAGACATCGTAAGAACTTGGTTATACTACACTCTTTTAAGATGTGAACAGCTAACTGGCAAAGCTCCATGGTCTGAAGCATGGATAATGGGATACGGAGTTGATGAACACGGTACAAAGATGAGTAAAAGTAAAGGAAATGTGGTAGATCCCTTGCCAGTCATACAAAAATTTGGTGCTGATACTTTTAGATTCTGGAGTGCAGGTGAAGTTAATCTTGGGTACGATTTTAGATGTTCTGAACAAAAAATTGAATCAACAAAAAAATTCCTCAGTAAACTGTGGAATGTTTCGAGATTTCTTTCTGGTTTTCCAGTTTTAAAGACAGGAAAACTAAGCCCTGCTGACAAATGGATTCTTTCTGAGCTTGACAAGGTTGTTGTAGAATGTAAGAAAGGATACAGCGAATACAATTTTTTTATTCCCGCTACTGCTCTTAGAGAGTTTACTTGGAATCTTTTTGCAGCACATTACATAGAAATGATAAAAGGTCGTGCGTACGGAACAGTATTTTCAGAAGAAGAGAAAGATGGTGCCATATACACACTTCACAAAGTTCTTTCTACCTTATTGCTTCTGCTTGCTCCAATAACCCCATTTATCACAGATTATCTATGGCAGAATCTCTATTCAGATAAAACCATACATAGAGAAAGATTTCCAGAGAAAGGAAATTACGAAGACTGGACAGAATTCACAAAGGAAATAGTAGAATTCAATTCCAATGTGTGGAACAAGAAAAAGGAACTAGAACTATCATTAAAAGATTCAGTTGATTTTGAAATTCCGTCAAACCTTTCACAGTTTGCAAAAGATCTGAAAGCTATGCACAACCTAAAATAGTTATTTTACAATTACCTAATCATTGAAAGCTGTTGTTATCAGAAAACATGGCGGGCCAGAAGTTTTATCATTTGAAAACATACAAGAACCTAAACCAAAGAAGGGTCATGTAATTGTAAAGGTAAATTATTGTGCAGTAAACCACTTGGACATTTGGGTTAGAAATGGTCTTCCAGGGAGAAAAGTTTCTTTTCCATACATTTTGGGTTGTGATGTTTGTGGTACTTTGACTCATGACTTTGGAAATTTCAAGAAAGGAGAAAAAGTTGTCATATATCCTGCAATAAAAAGTGAAACTCCAAGAGTTTCATTTACAATAATAGGAGGATTTGGAGAATACAAAGGAGGGTATGCAGAATTTATTCAAGTTCCTCAAGAAAACATAATTAAAAAACCAGATTGGTTCTCTGATGCAGAAGCTTCGGCGCTTAATGTGTCCTATCTTACTGCTTGGAATATGCTAGAAAGATCAAATTGTAAGAAAGATAATTCAATACTAATTTGGGGGGCAAATAGTGGTGTAGGATCGGCAGCCATACTGTTAGCTAAAGCAAAAGGAATCAGTGTAATTACTGTAGTTTCAGATTCAAAAAAAGCTAGATTAGCAAGGAAATTAGGTGCTGATTTCATCATAAACAGGAACAAATCAGATGTTATTACTGAGGTTCTCAGATATACTAAAAATGATGGAGTAGATGCGGTAATAGACCATGTAGGCGCAAAGACATGGCCTGTTAGTATTGACGTTCTAAAAGTAGGGGGTAGAATGCTTGCATGTGGTACTACAACAGGAACAGAAACAACAATAAACATACGTGCACTTTATAGTAAGGAAGCACAGATTATTGGAGCATATCTTGGTTCAAAATCACAGCTTGTTTCTCTTCACAGATTTATGAGACTAAAAAAGCTCAAACCAATAATTGATAGTATATTTAATTTGAAAGATGCAAAACAAGCACATAAGAAAATGGAATCTAGTAATCAGTTTGGCAAGATCATTCTAAAAATTTAGTTAACAAAATGTGTGCAATTACAATTTAGTATAAGACAGGTTTCTTGAGATCTAACATGTTCATCCATTGAATGTTTACATTTGATATTTTTGCAGATGCGACGCAATAGTTCTCTTTGCACTATTGTTTGAGCTATTTCATTTGCACTTTCTTTTGAATAACTTTTTTTGTCTATGTAATAATGTACAATTCTGTTGTAGAGTGCGTTTGGATCAAATTTTTGTCCCAACATAATAATCACAAAAAAGAAGGAATCTATGTTGGCGGCATAGATTCCGATTCCTGCTCGGAAACAGTCTTCTTTGGAATCTTGTAGTCTTCGTGTAGTACCATTCCGCTAAACAGTCCCATTATTGATCCATAAAGTATGTGCAACATTAGTGCACCCCACATGATCAGATTGATGTTTTCTTTCATTACAGTCGCTGCCATTCTTTCTTGGGCTGTTACTACGGACTGGCTTCCATCAATTATTGTGGAGTCAATTGTTGGTATCATGAGAAACAGTGTGATTGGCATGAAAAATATCACATATACCTCAAGACCAGTGACACCACCAGCAAAGATGCCTTTCCATATGCTTGTCAGATTAAGCACTCTATGTAGTGTAGAACAGACACAAAACACAGCACCGATGGTTGCAGCAGTGAGCATGTGAGCCATAAAACCAAACACAATTGCGGGCATGCCATCCAATCCAACTGCAATGCCTAACATCTGGTAGAATGTTCCTGGTGCAACGTTTAGCTGTGAGTCTATTCCAAACAACGACACAAAGAGGGCAAATCCTCCAACTAGCCCTGCTACGGTTCCAACCTTTGCTTTTCCGTAAATCTCTTGACGAGAGATTAACTTCATGTACTATAATGGGCTTCAAAATATTTTAATCTAGTGGGTTATTTTATGCTTTGAGTATAAAGAAAATTAGAATAAGCATAATATTTAGACCATTTAGATGATTTTTATGTAAGAATTATAGATGATTTTTATTTAGAACATTTAGTGCAGACCCAGCACTAAACCATTGGATCTGGAATTTATTGTAAGAGTGATTAAGCAAGATCTCTTCGTTTGTTCCATTTTCATGATGTATGACACATTTGATTGGTTTTCCTTGTTCCAAATGATTTAATTCAACAAGACTAATTCTGTCTGTTTCTTTTATTTTATCATAGTCATCATGATTACCAAATGTAAGAGCAAGTATGCCTTGTTTTTTCAAATTGGTTTCATGTATACGAGCAAAACTTTTTGCAATAACAGCAGCACATCCCATGAATCTTGGAGACATGGCAGCGTGTTCTCTGCTGCTTCCTTCACCATAGTTACGATCTCCAATAACTATCCATTTGATCCCTTTAGTCTTGTATTGTCTTGCAATATCAGGAAATGGTTGCATGTCTCCAGTAAGCATATTCTTGCCTTTTCCTACTTCGTTGTTGTACGCATTAACTGCACCAAGAAACATGTTATCGCTTAGCTTGTCAAGATGTCCACGATAAAACAACCAAGGTCCTGCAGGCGATATGTGATCAGTGGTGCATTTTCCTTTTGCCTTGACTAATATTGGGAAGTTTACAAAATCATTTTCGTCCCACTGTGAAAATGGTTCTAATTTTTGTAGTCTTTCACTGTTTTTGCTAATGATGACCTCAACAGAATCAGGATCTTTAGTAGGCGGAATGTATATGCCCTCAGTTTTTTGAAATCCTTTACTAGGCACTTCTGGTGCTCTTTTCGGAGGTTCAAGTTTAAACTTGGAACCATCTGGGGCAACAAGCGAGTCTTTTAGTGGATTAAACGATAATCTTCCGCCAAGAGCTAGTGCTATAATTAATTCTGGGCTACCTATGAAATTCATTGTTTCTCTTTTTCCGTCATTTCTTCCTGGAAAATTCCTATTATAGGAGGTGACAATTGTATTTGGTTCTCCTTTTTTGAGTTCTGGTCTATTCCACTGTCCTATGCATGGTCCACATGCGTTTGCAAGAACGGTTGCGCCGATAGATTTGAGAGAAGCCATCTGACCATCGCGTTCTATTGTGGCTCTAATTTGTTCTGAGCCAGGAGTCACAAGAAGGGGTATTTTGGTTTTAACCCCTCTGGCTTTTGCTTGCTCTGCCATGCTTGCAGCACGTGACATGTCTTCATATGAAGAGTTTGTGCAACTTCCTATCAGAGCAACTGAAATGTTATCAAGATAATTATTTTTTTTCACGTCTTCTGCCATTTGTGAAATTGGTCTAGCAAGATCAGGTGTGTGTGGTCCCACTATATGTGGTTCCAGTGTTGAAAGATCTATTCGAATTACCTTATCAAAATATTTTTCAGGATTTTGTTCAACTTCCGCATCTTCAGTTAGTAAATCTTTGTATTTGTTTGCAAGATCTGCTAACATACCACGATTTGTAGTTCTAAGATACACTTCCATTCTTTCATCATAAGGAAATACAGAGCATGTTGCACCAATTTCTGCTCCCATGTTTGTTATTGTTGCCTTGCCTGTACAGCTTATTGATTTTGCGCCAGGACCAAAATATTCAATGATAGAATTTGTTCCGCCAGAAACGGTAAGTTTTGACGCAACGTAGAGTATGATATCTTTTGGCGCAGTCCATCCATTAAGTTCGCCTGTCAAATAAATTCCGATACGTTTTGGATATAGAAGCTCCCATGGCAGTCCTGCCATTGTTTCAGCTGCATCCAATCCACCAACACCAATAGCAAGCATACCAAGACCGCCCGCATTAGGAGTGTGAGAATCGGTACCAATCATGAGACCACCCGGAAACGCATAATTTTCAAGAACAACTTGATGGATAATGCCAGCTCCGGGTTTCCAAAAACCAATACCATATTTTCTGCTTGCTGATTCTAAGAATTTGTATACCTCACTGTTCTCGCTAATTGCTGCTTTTGTATCAGAATCTCCTTCTACTCTAGCTTGAATCAGATGATCACAGTGTACAGTAGTAGGAAGAATTGTTCTTTTTAATCCAGCTTGCATAAACTGAAGAATGGTTGTTTGACCAGTTACATCCTGCAAAGCCACGCGATCGGGTCGCAGGAACACATAACTTTTTCCTGGCGCGATATTCCTTGTATCGTCTATGTCTTCAAAATGACCCACTAGTATTTTCTCTGAAAGTGTAAGTGATCTGTTTACCATTTTCCTGAATTTTTTAATATTCTCTTCCGCTTTTTTGTAGACTTGTGCTACAAGTTCAGGAGCAGTCTCTATTTCCATGATTAATCAATATGTAATTATGGAGAATTTAATATAAATGGTCCCAGAAGTTTGCAGTGTATAGGCATTTTTGTTGTTTTTAAATCAGTTTCTACTTCTGATTAGATTCACAAAATATTTGTGTAATGAGAGATCATCTGTCAATTCTGGATGAAATGAAGTAGCAATAATATTTCCTTGTTTAACTGCTATAATTTTTTCATTAAATTTTGATATGACATCTACATTTTTTCCAGTTTCAACTATTGACGGTGCACGAATAAACACTCCATGGAATTTTGGAATTCCTATCTTTTCCATTGAGATTTCTGATTCAAAAGAATCACGTTGTCTTCCAAAAGTATTTCTTTCAATTTTTACATCCAACAGATCCAAAAGAGGTTGGTCCATATCACCTACTACTCGATCCTTTACTCTTTTTGAAAGCAATATCATGCCTGCACAGATTCCAAGAACTGGCATGCCTGATTCAATTTTTTCTTTGATCTGTTTTAGAGAACCGTTTACAAGAGAGAGTTGTCCTATTACAGTACTTTCTCCCCCTGGAATGATCATTCCATCAAGCTCAGAAATTTGTTCCGGATATTTTATTTCGTTTACAATTCCTTCAATTCCAAGTTCCTCCATTGCCATTTTTGTTGCCGTGATATTTTCTGCAACATCTCCTTGAACAGCAAGAACTCCAATATTCAATCCACTCATGCTGTACTTCCACGCTCTTGCATCTTTAGTTCAAGATTTTTAGTATCAAGCCCTAACATAGATTGTCTCTCATCTATCATTTTTTGTGCTTCCTTAACTTTGTCTGGATCTTCCCAGAAAGTAGTAGCAAGGACTATTGCTTGTGCTCTTTCTTTTGCGTCTTCTGCTTTGAATATTCCAGAACCTACAAAGATTCCATCACAACCAAGAGTCATAAGATATGCTGCATCCGCAGGCGTAGCTATACCTCCAGCTGCAAAGTTTACTACAGGCAATCTTCCAAGACTTGCAGTTTCTTCTACAAGTTCATATGAAACTCTCAGATCTCTTGACATACGAATCAAATCTTGTTCATCTCCTGAATCATAAATTGATTTTATTCGTCTTAGTTCATCGTTTACATTTTTAATGTGAGTTACAGCTTCTGCAACGTTACCTGTTCCAGGTTCTCCTTTTGTTCTGATCATGGCTGCACCTTCTTCTATTCTACGAAGTGCTTCTCCTAGACTTCTTGCGCCATTTACAAAAGGTGTTGTAAAGTCCCATTTCCAGATGTGATGTAACTCGTCAGCTGGAGTAAGAACTTCTGACTCGTCGATCATGTCAACATTTGTTTCTTGCAAAACTTTTGCTTCATATACATGACCAATTCTACATTTTGCCATAACAGGTATTGTGACTGAATCCATAATTTCTTGGATAATTCTAATGCTTGCAGTTCTTGCAACACCACCTGCTTTTCTTACATCAGATGGAAGTTTGTCTAAAACCATCACAGAAACTGCACCAGCATCTTCAGCTATCTGTGCTTGTTCAACCGTCGTCACATCCATCACAACTCCATTTTTGAGCATGTGAGCAAGTCCTCGTTTTAGAGTGGATGTTCCGCGTTTGATAGAATATGATTCTATTTTTTCATCTACGATTCCTTTTGAATTAGCAACATCACCAGAAAGTGGTATCATGGTTGTTAATCATTACGAGTGTTATTTATTCTATTATTTCAGAAATTATCCCATCAAGTTCAGCTTTTACATGAACAATTAATGGAGGAATGAATTCGCTGGTAGCATTCTGTTCAGGCCATTGAACGTTACTTGTCATGCCATTAAGAGTTATTTTAATTCCAAATTTATCATATTCAGAAACGTCATTTTTTATAGTGAAAGAATTTTTTGGAATTTGCATAAATCCGGTTTCTTTTATCAGAGCCTTGAGTTTTTTCATCATGCCCTTTTCTAATACATCTTTAATGTCAGGTTCTGGCTTACCATCTATCGTTACGCTATATCTTACATTTCCATCATTTTGAATCGATAATAATTCAGTCTTTGTGGCGCCAATTGTATCAGTTATTCCAAACGGTACTTTCTTTAGGTGTTGTGTGCCATATTCAATTGAAATTACATCGTTTGAATCTGCAGCAGTAATTGGAATTTCTGGTTTAGTGAGTTGTGGAATTACTATTAGAAGTGCCATAACAACAGGAATTGCGCCAATCAAAATCATGATGGGTCTGACCATTGTTTTCTACCAATCTCCATTTTTTCTTAGGTTTATTGTCATATTAACTTGAGAATTAATCTTTCCTATATGATGTTTTGAAATAATTTGTTGAGTTAAATTTTGTATTGTCGTCTTGATTAAAAATATTGAATTAAGACAAATAAATCTTCGGCAGTTAAGTAAATTAAAATTCTAGTGTATTTATCTCACTTGCGGGGGTCGTAGCCTAGCCAGGCATGGCGACAGGATAGATCACATGATCACCGCTAAGGGCTCCAGTGGTTTCACAAGCTTCACTGACGAGAGGATGATGTACAGTTTGGAGCTGTAGTGACCCGTGTGTCACCGGTTCAACTCCGGTCGGCCCCACCATCTCAATCCATATTTTAGCGAACAGTTATAAGCGAAAAGTGATACAATGAGATTCTGCATGATTATAATTAAATTCACTTTCAACTATTTCGGAGTGATATCAAATTGAGTCGTGGTAATTTTCCCAGTTTTGGCATTTCAAAAACAGGAACATATGTTTCTGCACTGAAAAACTACAACCTGCCACATTTCATTCTTGAAAAAGTAGCAGAAGATTGCGAATCCGATCTAGTCAAAAAGGGCAGGATTGAAGATCGGTTGCAAAGTATGAATGATTCTGCTCTTGAACTTCTTCACAAGGTTTTTGTTAATTGTGAGGAAGACGTCGCTGGTGTTTTTGCTAATTATCGTTTTTGTGCCTATATCTCAAGCATGTTCCACAAGTGTGAAATTTTACTTAATGAAAGAATCCAGGGCACCTCTGGCAAGGTTCACAAAGTACCTGTTGCGGTAAAAAATAATGGAATGTATGTAGCAGTTGGCTTTAACAAGTCAACAGGCGGCCCTATAAACAAAAAAGAGGCCATAAAATTTTATGAAATAGTAGACGACATTAAGAAAGGCGAGTATGGTACTCTTTTGACCGATGGAATTTACGGTTCTTCAGTAGGTTTTGAAGGCGAGGCGCTTGTAAATCTTGAGAATCTAAGTAAGGCTCGTAAAAAAGATCCAGAAAATAAGATAGACTTCAAGACAGCGAGTTTTGAAAATAGAATATATTCAGTTACCAAGTGCTAGATTATTTTGCCTTTTTTGGGCAAGATTTAGCGTGAACTCCTTTTTCTATATTTAAAGTAGTTTCATTTTCATGAAACATTTGTTTTCCACAATCTGGACAAGTAAATTCAGGCATGAAAAAAATCCACATGACCTACTCCTAGTCTTTTACAGCCACCTTATGCCAGCTATTTCATAATACTTTTCTTTTGCACGAGAATGTCTGGGTCTAACATGCAATACAGCGTTGCAACAAGGACATTTTGATCCACACCATCTGAAATAGACACTGCAGACACTACATCTTTTTTGTCCATTCATATAACGAAACGTTGTTTTACCAAGTGATTGCTTAAAGATAGTTTTGCATTCTCCTTTACAACTTAACATAGATCAAATTTAGAATTTCAAGATTAAAAGAAACTGGTGATTCTACTATAACCTAAATTCAGATGTACCTATAGTTGAAAAAGTTGTCGGCATGTCTGTTTTTTTAAAAGTGTTATCATAGTATTCAAAAGGTAATGATGCGAAAAGGTGTTTTGTCCAGATCTCGTGAACAAGCTCAACATAATTTTTGTTACCTGTTTGCCTAAGAAACTCATGAGCCAATTCATGTGATACTATAGTACAGTTTTTTTCTGCCAAAAATGAGATATCATCTTTTTTGGTTCCAGTTTGCCACCAAATCATGCTAAAGTTTTCTGCGTGATAACCCTCACAGGTACAATCCGTCCAAAATGGTCTAAAATATGTGAGATAAAAATGGTAAATATTTTCACCTCTTTTCCTATGATCATTTAGAAGCGAACCCATGTTAATTCGATGAAATAGAGAGGGAGTAACCGGCATTTGATCAGCTTGTATTTCGATTTTTTTTGAGAATGTTTTTTCAATCCACATCTTATAAAATTGCGCCATTTGTACTACATACTCAAACTCCCAAGTTCTTTTGTCTAGATCTTGTTTCTTTACTACAAAAATAAAATGTACAAGCATAGGTGCAAGAATTAAAGCTAGAGTTAAAAGCTCTTCGTATTTGAGAAATTAATATGCCAAGATTTGATCCAAGAGCATACAAAAAAAGAATCATAGTTACTTGGAATGAATTTGCATCAAAATATCATTCAGATTGGGCAAGTAAGGACATAGGTCCGTTTAAGAGCACGTCAAAAGTAGTAAAAATTTCTAGAATTAAAAGTGGAGATACCGTTCTTGATTTGGCGTGTGGAACTGGTGTAGTCACAAAAAAAATTTCTTCTAAAGTTGGTACTAGTGGAAGAGTGGTCGGCATAGATATTTCTCCAGGACCTATAGAGATTGCAAAAAAATGGAACATGAAAAAAAATGTAAAATTTGTTATTATTGATGTTGAAAAAATGAAATTTGAGGGAGAGTTTGATGCTGTAACATGTCAATATGGTTTAATGTTTTTCCCAAACGTACAACTTGTGTTAAGAAAAGTTCGTAAATTTCTAAAAAAAGGTGGTATAATTACTGTTGCAGTTCATGGGAGTAAAAAAACAGCTCCGTATTTTAGCTGTATTTCAAGTGCAGTACTAAAATTCATACCAGACTTTCTTCCAGTAGGAACTCCAACAGTACATAGATTCGGAACAAAAGAACTGTTGAGAACGGAATTCAAAAAAGCTGGATTCAAAAAAATCAGCGTTTACGAATTTAATTTTGAATATAAACTTGGAACATTCGAAGATTATTGGAGAGATTATTTCACTAATCTTACAACTCCTCTAAAAGAGAAATTCAAATCTCTTGATTCGCGTCAATTTGTAGCCATGAAGAAAATGGCAGAAAAAAATACTGGAAGATTTACAAAAAATGGAAAAATTATTTTTCCGTGGAAGGTTTTGATTCTTACTGCAGTTAATCAAAAAAGTTAAGTGATTAACTCTGTCCTTCTATTCCCATCAGAGTTAAAGTAGAGCGAATTTTTTCTATCTTGCGAATTTTCCAAGTGATTACTTCTCTTAACGCTTCTACTGATGGCGATTCGATCTTGGCTAAAATATCATATGCACCAAATGTGCCATGTACTTCTTTTACACCATCAATGGATTTCAATTGTCCTATGATAGCTTCTTCGGAGCCAAGTTCGCAGTTTATTAAGACATATGCTGTTGCCATAGGTTAGGTATACAAATCAAATATATCAATAGATCTGTTGTAAAGCGAATTTTGACAGAGTCGGATTAACTATTTGATTTCTTTATAATTACATCCCAGATGTTTTTTGGTACAGGCATTACTGATAACCGCGATATGCGTAAAAGATCCCAGTTTTTGAACAAAGGGTCTTTTTTCATTTCTTCTAAAGTTACAGGTTTTTTGAGTGGTTTTATTGGTCTAACATCTACAACAACATATCTTTTGTCATCTTCTCTAGGATTAGGATACGGGTGTGATGTTATCGCAATAATTCCAACAGCTTGCTTCTCATCTCCTGTATGATAGAAAAGTGCTTGGTCTCCTTTTTTCATTGAGTTTAGATATTTTAGAGCCAAGTTGTTGTGTACGCCATCCCATATTGTCTTTTTTTCTTTTTCAAGGGTAGCATAGTTGTATACAGATGGTTCTTGTTTTACCAACCAGTAGTTTACCATTTAATGATTTTGTACTCATTTTCTTTATGACTTTTTTGTTTATAGAAAAATGTTCCCCGGGTCTGACCCACAAAAAGTCATTGGTAGCATTAGCGTACCCTCATCTTTGTTCTTACACCGGGGTGCCCTGTCGCACGGCTGGGTGGACCAAAAATCATGTTTTATCATTCCAGTCCGTCTGCGTGCATTTATGGGCAAAATAATTTGGTTATCAGTCAAATATTAATCCAGTCAGTTTTACTTCAAAACCGGCAACGGGGATTCTTAACTTGAAATTATCAATAACTTCTGGTGAAATTTCTCCTATTACGCCTACTGTTTTGTTGTTGATTACAATATTGGCAGTTCTACCTTCTGAAAACATTGGGGCAGATGTCATTTGTGTTGTACAATGTAAACCAAACCCTGTTTTGAAAACAGATTGTAAGATTGATTTTACTTCACTAAAACTGACATCATTATATGCACAAACACAAGCAAGATGAATCTCTTCTTTTATTTCATTAGAAACTTTTGAGAACACCACACCAGTTTCAAAGAGCTTTTGGGGATACGTCTCATGTATGTTTCTTGAAAGAGTATCAATTAATCCTGGAAGCATAGAATCACGCAATATAGTATGACTTTGACTTTTAGAATCATCTACAGAGATCATCTTTGATGAGTCTCTCTTTGTAAAATCATATTGAACTTCTTTACTTACAAGACCAAAATTCATTGCTTCAAAATAACCAAGACCAACCATGATTGCACTCATAGAGTCCAATGATATTGTTATTTTATTTTTCTGTCCAGTAGAAACAGATTGTGGAATTGTTGGTTCTAGATTTTGTATTCCATAACCAAGAGCGACTTCTTCTACCAGATCCATGGTTCCAAAAATATCTGTTCTATATCTTGGAATTATGCATATAATTTTATTTCCTTGTGATTTTGCGTCTAACCTACTTTTTCTTAGTGAAGAAATAATCGTAGAAGCAGAAAGATTAAGACCGAGTATTTTGTTTACTAGATCAACTTCAAGAATCATTCTTCTTGAATTCAATGTTGGTGTAGAATTATTTGCTCCAGAAATTTTTGTTGAGAAAATTGAAAACCCAGCATCTTGAAGCGTATTAGCTACTACTGCTAGTGTATCTTCAGCAGCATTTTTGTCAACGGCGGTAATTTCTACCAAAAGATTTTGTGTAGTTTTTGTAACTGTTGTAAGATTTGAGTTGATGATGGGTGGAAACGAAATAGTGTTACCAATAGAATCCAAAATAATAGGTACTTTTTGTGAAGCGCCAAGAATGTTACCATATTTTGTTCCCACATCGGTTTTTTGCAATATTTCTGAAATAGACATTTCGGACGATGATGTTAGGGGAATAAACTTGTGGTCTTTGCTCATTGTAGTATAGGTGAGAGGAAATTTAATTTTGTCAAGATCGTGGATTCCAATCGATGTTTTTTTTCGTCTTCTTCCTATTCCATTATGAAGGTCTTCCTGCATGGCAATTATCTGTCTTATTGTTTCACTGTCAAGTTTTCCATTTTTTGCTACTACAGATGTTATAAACGGTCTTACTTTTCTGACTGATGGATCTACTTTAATAGAATATTTTCCTTTTTTGATTTTTAATTTTGGCA
>Ga0184639_10000068_pt1 | contig 35454 bp, 27 predicted proteins | sample PLM31_170_b2_FD_133155 | JGI IMG/M metagenome (GOLD analysis project Ga0184639, IMG submission 133155) | Groundwater sediment microbial communities from an aquifer in East River, Colorado, USA - PLM3-1_170_b2 | ecosystem: Environmental > Terrestrial > Soil > Riparian zone | place: USA: East...
ACGACGAGTACTTTCTCCTGAACGGGGACGGCTGGATCACGACCGGCGATCTGCGGAACGGTCCGTGGTCGTACGCGACGTCGCTTCCCACCTCCATGTCCGCGCTGCCCAAGGACGAGAACTGGTCGGAGGTGCGAAAGCACGTGCCGGGCCGGAGAATTCCCGTGCCGACCGTCTTCTACACCGGGCAGCCGGCTGAGCTGATTGTGCTCGAGGGCCCCGCGAAGTACGCGGATATCCGGGGTACCGGCCTCCGCTACGTCACGAACACGACCAGCGATCTCTTCCTGGACGAGAGACCGAACACCTACTATTTCCTGACCGCGGGACGGTGGTTCCGATCCATGAGCCTGCAGGGCCCATGGACCACGGCGACCGTGGATCTGCCCGCCGACTTCGCAAAGATCCCTCCGGACAGCCCGAAGGGGAACGTCCTCGCCTCGGTGCCGGGGACACTCGAGGCAGCGGACGCGGTACTGCTCGCCGATGTTCCCCACAAGGCCACCGTGAGTCGAGCGTCGGTTGGCGTGAATCCGACCTACGACGGCCCGCCCAAGTTCGAGGCGATCCCGGGGACGACCGTCCAGTACGCCCTCAATTCGCCCTACAGCGTCTTCCTGGTCGGAGGGAAGTACTACTGCTGCCAGAACGCGATCTGGTTCTGCGCGGCGAGTGCCGGCGGTCCGTGGGTGGTGTGCAGCTCGGTCCCGCAGGCGATCTACACGATCCCGCCCAGCCACCCGACGTACAACGTGACGTACGTCTACGTCTACGACTCGACGCCCGACGTCGTGGTGATGGGCTACACGGCGGGCTACATGGGGGTCTACGTCTCATCAGGCGTGGTCGTATACGGCGTGGGATACCCCATCCACTACACCCCTTACTACTACTATCACTACTACCCAGCCTACTACGGCTACGGCTGCGCCATGCACTACAGCTACGCCTCCGGCACGTATTACCGGAGCGCCCAAGCCTATGGACCCTATGGCGGCGCAGGATACGCGACCGCGTACAACCCGTACACCGGCACCTACGCCCGCGGCGCCTATGCGTACGGACCCTACGGGGGCGAGCGGCACGCCGCGCAGTCCTACAACCCCTACACCGGGACGTACAAGGCCCGCGGCGGCGGATCCACTCCGTACTCGAGCTGGGAACGGGGCGTCGTGAGCCAGGGAGGAGAGTGGGCGCGTGGCGGCTACTACTCGGACTCGAGGGGAACCGTGGGCGGAATTCAGACGTCTCAAGGCGGCGCCGCGGTTGGAGTGAAGACCGACGATGGTAGTGCCGCGGTCGCGCGGACCAAGAACGGCGACATCTACGCTTCGAAAGACGGAAACGTCTACAAGCGCAACGACGACGGATCATGGTCCTCCCCCAACCAGAACCGCTCGGGAGGCTCGGGGCAGGCTAGCAAGGGTTCCTCAGCGGCTCGGCCCACCACGCAGGAGGCGCCTGGATCACCGTCGCAGGCAAGAGAGTCCAACATGGCAACGAAGACGAAGCAAACTGCCGCGCCGTCGCAGACAAGAGAGTCGGCCACGCCGTCGCAGACAAGAGAGTCGGCCACGCCGTCGCGGACGGGAGAGCCGGCCGCGCCTTCCCAGCAGCCATCCTCCGGCAGGGCGGAGCCCTCCACCGGGGCGACGCCTGGCCAGAGCGCGGGCGGCAAATCGCCCGACCGCAGCGAACTGGACCAGCAGAGCCAGAGCCGAAGCCGCGGCTGGGAAAACTCCCAACGCTCGAGCGGGAATTACGGAGGGGCCGGGAGCGGTGGTGGTCGCGCGGGTGGAGGCGGCGGCAGGGGACGCTAGTCAGATCCGCGGCGGCTCCCGCGGAATTTGCTACAATCGACACGTGAAGCATGAACTCGCGCGGCTGCCGCTTCTCTCCATCGCGGCCGCGGCCTCGATCTTCCTCCTGTCCTGCGCCGGCCCGCACAATTACGTCGCGCCGACCGAGCCCCGGTACTCCGGCTGCTACACCGCGTCTCCCGACTCGACCGAAATTCGGGCGGTGACGTTCAACATCAAGTTCTCCGAGAAGGTCGAGAAGGCCATCGATCTCTTGAAATCTTCCCCCGACCTCCGAGGTGCCGATATCGTCCTCCTGCAAGAGATGGACGCCTCGGGCGTCCATCGGATCGCCTTCGCGCTCGGCCTCTGCTACGTCTACTATCCCGCGACGGTCCACCCGTCGAGCGGCCGCGACTTCGGGAACGCGATCCTCTCCCGCTGGCCGATCGAGAACGACCGCAAGATCATCCTGCCGCACAAAGGCCGCTTCGGGAAGACGCAGCGGATCGCCGTGACGGGGACCATCCAGGTGCGCGGCCGGAGCATCCAGGTCTACAGCTACCATCTCGCGACCTGGATCGAGGTCAGCTTCAAGCACCGCAAGGACCAGGCACGGGCGATTCTGGAAGACGCCGGCCGCGGGCCCCGCGACGTGATCATCGGCGGCGATTTGAACTCCCACGATGTGGGGGACGTATTCGCAGAGAACGGGTACACGTGGCCGACCCGTGATTTGGGGCACACCGCGATCAACGGGACCCTGGACCATTTCTTCCTCCGCGGCCTCGGCCTCAGGGATTCGTCGAGTGCCGGCGTGGTTCCCGACAACTTGGGCTCGAGCGATCACAAGCCGGTCTGGGTGGTCCTCAAGCCCCCTCCATAAACCGCCTTTCCAGCGTCCACGAATCGGGCTATCCTTGCTGGCCTCGGAGCCAGACCGCATCGAGGCGGTCCTTCGTCCGAAGACTTAACCAGGAGGTACGACATGCGTGGGGGAATCGGATTCGGAATCGCGCTCGTGATCGGCGTCACACTTTTCGCCGCGCCGCACGGGGAGGCCCAGGCGCCGGCGGCGCAGCCACCGGCCCAGCTCACCCAAGCGCAGCAGGACGCGGCCGCCATCGTGGGAACGATGGGCAAGAACACGAAGGCGTTGACGACGTACACCTACCAGCAGCGGGTCCAGATGGCGTACGACGGCGAAGTCAAGAGCACCACGCTCAACCAGATCTCGTTCGACGCCTCCGGCAAGCCGGTGGTGCTGCAGCTCAGCCAGACCACGCCCGATACGAGTGAACGGCGACTCGGGCACAGGGTCGCGGACAGCAAGAAGGAAGAAATTGGGGACGACGTGAAGGCGTTGATGCAGCTGGCGCCCGGCTATCTCTTCCCCAACCAGGCGCAGATGCAGAAATTGGCTCAAAGCACGGCGGTCTCCTACAAAGATTCCACCATCAATCTAACGGCATCCGACTTCGTCCAAGCCGGCGATGCGATGACGATTACCGCCAAGAACTCGAACATGACTCGCATGTCGGCGAAAGTCACCACGGCGGTGGACAAGGACCCGGTGACGATCACCGCGGGCTACGGCAATATGAAGGACGGGCTGAACTACCTCATGCACTACGTCATCAGCTGTCCGAACGAGAAGATTGTGCTCACGATCGACACGCTGAACTACACGCCCGCGAAATAGATCGGGCGGCTCCATGCCTCGCCCGACCACCACGATCGGCTGAAACCTTTCGGCCTGGGCCGCGTATTGGCGGAAGAGGTCCCCCCTCCGTGATTCGATCGGGTCGCCGCGTGTCTCCCCCGCGATAGGAGCGTAAGCCTTTGTGGCATTGGAGGCTGCGACTTAGCCTCATCGGTCTGCTCGCCCTGCTTGGCCTGCTTGGCGGGGCCGGGGCGGCCGCCCAGCCGGCCGGATTCTCCCCCTCGGGTGTCGGGAGCGCCCTCGCGGATTCCGCCAACGGCAGGATGGCCGCGCAGCCGACGCTTCGCGCCCACAGGGCCAACCACGGCGAGGACATCCGCGTGGACGGGAAGCTGGATGACACCGCCTGGCTCGAGGAAGAAGCGGGGCGGGGCTTCCGGGTTTGGGATCCGGACCGGGGGGCGATCCCGCTGGAAGAGACCGTCTTCAAAGTCGCCTACGACGACGGCGCCATTTACTTCGCCGTCGCGTGCCTCGAGAAGGATCCCTCGAAGATCACCGCCAAACTCTCCCGCCGGGACCGCTTCAGCAGCTCCGATATCGTGAGCGTCTACATCGACCCGTATCACGATCAGACGACCGGCTACAATTTCAAAGTTAACCCGCTTGGGGTCCAAGCCGACAGCTACATCTACAACGACGGCGAACGCGACGACGATTGGGACGCCGTTTGGGAAGCCGGGACGTCCCGCGATTCCCTGGGCTGGTACGCGGAGATCCGTGTCCCGTTCTCGGCGATCCGGTATCGAGCCGCTCCCTCGATGACCTGGGGGCTACAGGTCTATCGATACATGCACGGTCGCGGGCAGGACACCGCGTGGCTGACCTGGGATCGGGCCACCCACGGCTTCGTGAGCCGTTTCGGGACATTGACCGGGCTCGAAGGCATCCGGCCGCCGCGCCAGATCGAGATCCTGCCGTACGTGGTCGGACGGATGACGGACCCGGCGCTGGCCGGATCGGAGTCGATGGACGACTTCCAGAACTTCGGCATGGATCTCAAGTACGGCATCACGCCCGACCTGACCCTGAACGCCACGATCCAGCCCGATTTCGGCCAGGTCGAAGCCGATCCGGCCGTGCTCAACCTGTCGCCCTTCGAGATACTGTACGCGGAGAAACGTCCTTTCTTCATAGAGGGAAGCCGCTTCTTCCAGCACCCCGACTTCAATCTCTTCTACTCGCGGCGGATCGGCACCGGCGAGGTGGACTCCCGCATCCGCTACGCCGCCAAGCTAACCGGGAAGATGACGGGTGGGGTCTCCGTCGCCGCCATGGCCGCGTCCACCGACATCACCGAGGACGGTCAGGCCTTCAACTTCCTGAAAACCGGGGCCAAGATCTCGCGCTACTTCGTCGGGCGATTCGGGAAGGAATTCTCCGGCGGGAAGAACCGCTTCAATCTCATGCAGACGGCGACCCAAAACACGGCGAGCGTGGACGTCTACGGCCCGTACGCCTCTCGCGAGTCGTACACCACCGGTGCGGATTTCGACCTGAATTTCCGGAATCGGGAATACAACATCCAAGGGTCCTTCGTCGGATCGATCATCGACCCCGAGACTACTGCGTTCGATTCCACGCTCACCGGCGCTCCGGTCTATGGAACCGGAGGCGCGCTCGACATCCGGCGCCGATCAGGCAAATTGCAGGGCGGCCTCTTCGGCCGCTGGGAAAGCGACAAGCTCGAGCTGAACGACCTCGGATACCTCCAGGCGCCGGACGAGATGGTGGCGGGCGGCTGGATGCACTATCCGTACAATCCCGAGGGGAAGAGCAAATTCATCAATCGGGGTGATTTCAATTTCGAAGCCGCGCAGAGCTGGCTCTATGCCGGCCGGACCGGCTACGACGCCTCTACGGGAGCCCCGGTCTGGTCCTACGGCCCCGGCCATCAGCAATTCGGAAGCGTCGAAGCGAACGGCTGGATGCAGTTCCGTAACTACCGGGAAGCCTGGGGCGGGCTCGTGTACAACGCCTGGGGCACGCAACGGTACGAGACCCGTGGCGGTCCGCTCATGTCGGAGCCGCTCACCTACGGCGGATGGCTGGGATTTTCAACGGACACACGAAAGGACTTCACCTTCACCGCCGAGGGGAACTATTTCGCGGACGTCGCCCACAATCACTCCAACGAATTCACGTTGACCGGAAAGTGGAACCAGAGCAGCGCCCTCAACTACAGCTTGAGCGTCGAATTCCAGAACCGGGTCGACGACACCCAGTATCTCGACACGGTGAACCTCGCCACGGACCCCGGCGGCACTGGGATCGGCGGCTATTCCTACGTCTTCGGCGACATCAATCAGAACACGCTCGATCTCGTGCTTCGCGCCAACATCCTCTTCAGCAGGAATCAGTCCCTGGAAGTCTACGCCCAGCCGTACACGACGGCGGGCGACTACAGCCAGGCCCGGGAGCTGATCCAGCCCGACACCTACGACCTGGTTCCCTACTCCCAGCCGGGCTTTGCCGTCGAAGACTTCGATTTCACGTACGCGTCGGTGAATCTGAACGTGGTCTACCGGTGGGAGTACCGGCCGGGGAGCACCTTTTTTCTGGTCTGGACCCAAAATCGGACGGGGTACGATCAGCGGAGCTACCACAACGGGCTGCCCGAGGTCTTCAACAACGATATCGCGAACGGCATCCTGTTCGGGAACGAGCCCGAGAACACCCTTCTCGCCAAGGTCACGTACTGGATCGCGATCTAGCCGCGGCTTCTCCCCCCTCCGGCCCGTAGAAGAGCACCCACGCGGCGAAATCCTCGCTGAAGCTCTCGAAGCGGTGGCCCACCCCCGCCGGCACGAACAAAAAGTCGCCCGGGCCGAACGGTATGATCTTCCCACCGTTTCGGAACACCCCGCTCCCGCGCGCGATGATGTATGCTTCGTCCCGCGTATGAGGCGTCTGCGGATCCTGGCCGCGAGGGGCGTACAGCTCCACTTCGAGCGTTCCGTGCCGGAAGACGGTGGCGAACCGCTTCGACTCGCGGGCGACCCTCTCTAGGGCCTCCGCCAGCGTGACGCTTCCATCATCGCTCCCCTCCGCCATCCCATCACCTCCGCGGGCAAGAGTCCCATCCGGACGGTTACGCCGGCCTCTGGCCTGTCGAGACGGCGACCGCGCCATGAGCCCCAGCTAGTCTATGACAAAGGCCTGGCTCCCGAAATCGATCGAGTGCATCCGAGGCTATAGGGGCAAGGATTTCCTGCACGACCTGCTCGCCGGCGTCACGGTCGGCCTCGTGGCGCTTCCCCTCGCGATGGCCTTCGCCATCTCGTCCGGGATGCCGCCCGAGTCGGGGATCTACTGCGCGATCGTCGCCGGTTTCCTGATCTCCGCCCTGGGCGGATCGAGAACCCAGATCGGCGGACCGACCGGAGCGTTCGTGGTGGTGGTCGCGGGTATTGTGGCCCACCACGGCGTCGAGGGCCTCTTTGTCTGCACGCTCCTGGCTGGGGCGTTTCTGGTGGTGCTTGGCGCGACAGGTATGGGCACGGCCGTCCGATATATTCCCCGCCCGGTCGTCGTCGGCTTCACGAACGGGATTGCTGTGCTCATCGCGAGCACCCAGCTTAAAGATTTTCTCGGACTTCGAATCGAGCATCCGGCCGGCGCCTTCATCCCGCGGATGATCCAAGTCGCCGAGAGCCTTCCTACGATCTCCCTGTCGGCCACGACCGTGGCCGGCGCCTCGCTCGGAGTGATGCTCCTCTGCTACGTCTCGGCGAGACGGATCCCCGGCGCCATCGCCGTCATTTTCCTGGCGACCGCCGCCACGGCGATCTTCCCGATTCCCGTCGAGACGATCGGCTCGCGATTCGGCGGGATTCCGAGCGGACTCCCCCGATTCGCGCTACCCCCCTTCCGGCCGGAGCTGGTGCCGACGCTCCTCGCCCCCGCGATCACCGTGGCGCTTCTCGGAGCCATCGAATCGCTCATGTCCGCGATGGTTTCGGACCGGATGACCAACGACCGCCACAACCCCAACGTCGAGCTCGTGGCGCAGGGCATTGCGAACATGGCCTCGCCGCTCGTCGGAGGACTTCCCGCCACGGGAGCGATCGCCCGCACCGCGACGAGCATCCGCGCGGGGGCGAAGAGCCCGGTGGCCGGGATGATTCACGCGCTGACGCTCCTGGCCATTTTGATCTTCGCGGCGCCCCTCGCGCGCTTCGTTCCGCTCCCGGCGCTCGCCGCGATCTTGATCGTGGTGGCCTACAACATGGGCGACTGGGGGGAGATCCCTGAGCTGCTCCGGCTCGGGAAATCCGACATCGCCGTTTGGCTGATCACCTTCGCCCTGACCGTATTCGCCGATCTCACGCTCGCCGTCGAGGTCGGAATGATCCTCGCCGCGCTGCTCTTCATCCGCAAGGTGGCGGCGACGACAACCGTCTCGGAGATCACAGAAGAGGACGTGGAGGACGGCCGGGTCCACATACTTCAAGATAAGAAGATCCCCGATTACGTCACGCTGGTCCGCATCCACGGTCCCTTCCTCTTCGGTTCCACGGACAAGCTCGCCGGTGCGGTGGATCGCGTCGACGACCTCACGCCCGTCCTGGTCCTCCGCCTGCGGGACATGACGGCGATCGATGCCACCGGACTCACCGCGATCGAGGAGTTGGCGGACCGGCTGCACGAGAAGGGCCGGACGCTGATTCTCTGCGGCGCGCGCTCCCAGCCCGCTCAACTGATGCGGCAGGCCGAATTCGACCGCCACATCGGCCAGGAGAATATCTGCGCTAATGTCGAGGAGGCTCTCGCCCGGGCGAAAGCGGTGCATTCGCGGGCGGCAGACGGCGTCAGGACGTCGGAGGAGCCGCGTGGGAGTCTCTAATCCGCGGTCGCCGGGCCGGACGGCTTCTAGGCTCGCCGGCGCGCCGCCTTTCCGCGCGCCGTTCCGCCAGACTTTCCGCCCGACGTTCCCCGTGCGCGCCGATTCCATTCCTCGCGAAGTAGACCCATCACGATCGTGTCCCAGTAGCGCCCATCGCGGTAGTTCTCCTGCCGGAGGACCCCCTCGACCCGAAATCCGACCTTCTCATAGGCCCGCTTCCCGCCCGGATTGTCCTCGAATACGTGGAGCCAGATTCGATTGAGATTGAGCGTGTCGAATCCGTACCCGACCACGAGCGCGGTCGCTTCCGTCGCGTAGCCTTTGTTCCACTCCGTCTTGTCCCCGATCATGATCCCGAATCCGGCGCTCCGGGTCCGCGACTGGACACGGTGAAGGGCCGTGTCCCCGATCAGCCGGTCGTCCTTCCTGAGGGCGATGCCGAACACCACGTCCTGCTGACTCTGGGCCGCCCGCTCGATGAATTCCTCTTCCTGGGCCAGGCTCATGGGGCGGTGCAGAAGCAGGGTTCGCGTGACCTCGTGGTCGTTCACCCACGGGGTGAATGTGGCCGCGTCCTCGCGCTCCAGGGGGCGGAGATAGATTTTCTTGCCGATCAGGATCGGATTCTTCATCGATGGGTCTCCGGAGTGAGCGGCAACCCGACGCGCCTGACGATCGCCTGGAACCGGGGATCCGCGCGGATGCTGTCGAACATCGGCTCGACGCTAAGTAGGATTAGCCACGTGTTACGGTGCTCGCAGGACAGCTCGAGCAGCTCCAGCGCCCGCTCGGTCTCCCCGAGCCCGACGTGGACGAGCCCTCGCGAGTACGGGGGAACGTAGCGCACCGCCGACATCCGATCCAGCTCGTCGAGCACCCCCCTCGCGTCCGCGTGACGGCCGGATGCGCCCAGGGCGTATCCGAGCGCGGCGTAGAGCTCGGTGAGACCTCCCGAGAGCGCGACTCCCCGCTCGTATTCAGCGATCGCGTCCTCGTGCCTCCCCAGCTGCATGTAGGAGAGACCCAGGAAAAGCCGCGTCTGGGGGAAGTTCGCGTCCATCTCGAGCAGCCGAATCGCCTGCTCCATCGCCTCCTCGTAGCGGCGCGCCTGATAGTGCACCCACGACGCGATCCCGTTGATGATGAGGCCGAGGGGATCCAGCTCCTGGGAGCGCTTCGCCTCCGCGATCGACTCGTCGTGGCGCTTCCACGTGGCCAGGAATACCGCGTACCACGAGTGCCCCGACGCGTAGTTCGGGCTCAGCCGAATCGCTTGCCGGAATCCGCGCTCCGCCTCGACCCAATTCCAGTCGTGCAGGTGCTGCGCGAACGTGAGCGCCACGTGGGCTTCCCCGAGCGTATCGTCGATCTGGAGCGCCTTGGCGGCGGCCTCTTTCGCCCGCGGGTACGCCTGAGACGGTTTGAGGACGCTCCAGTTGCCCAGGATCGTGTACGCGTCCGCCAGGCCGGCGTAGGCCAGGGCGTACTTCGGATCCTTCGTGATCGCCCCCTGAAAATATTCGATCGCGCGCTTCAAGCCCTCCAGGTCGCGCTTGTTCCAGTGGTAGCGCCCCCGGAGGTAGAGCTCGTGGGCCTCCGGATGGACCGGGCGAATCCGGCTCAGGCGTTCCATCTCGTGTGGCATGAGCTTCACGGCGATCTCGTCGGCGATGGAGCGGGCGACCTCGCTCTGCAGGGAGAGCACGTCGCCCAGGTCCCTGTCGTACGTGCCCGTCCATACGTGTTCGTCCGTCGCGGCGCGGATGAGCTGCGCGGTGACGCGCACCCGCCCGCCCGCCCGCTGCACCGAGCCCTCGAGCACCGCGTCCACGTGAAGCTCCTGCGCCACCTGGGGCAGCGGTTTCGTCGTCCGCTTGTAGTGCATGGTCGAGGTGCGCGAGATGACGCGGAGCCCGCCCAATCGCGCCATGTCCGCGATGAGCGCCTCGGTCATCCCGTCGGAGAAGTACTCCTCGGCCGGATCGCCGGAAAGATTCTCGAGCGGGAGCACCGCGATCGACGCGATCCTCGCCTCCCGCTCCTCGCGCGCCGGCGGCCGCCCCTCGCCCACACGGCGCCCCTCGAGGAGGAGTCGCCTCAATTCTGCGATCAGGGGTTCCGCGGACTGAAATCGCCGGACGGGATCCTTCTGCAGCGCGCGCAGGATGATTTCGTCCAGGTCGGGCGAGATCGCGGCATTGAGCTTCGAGGGCACGTCGGGACTTCCATAGAGGATGGCGTAGATCAGCCGGGACGTCTGGTTCTCGGGGTACGGCCTGCGGCCCGTCGCCATCTCGAAGAGGACGGCGCCGAGCGCGTAGATGTCGGTTCGCGAGTCGACCGCGTCGCCGAGCACCTGCTCCGGAGCCATGTAGGGGAGCGTCCCCACGACGGCGCGAGTCCCGGTGAGCGAGCCGTCGCTCGTCTCGTCGCCGGGACCCGCGGCGCCGGGGCGGAGCGGCTTGGCGAGTCCGAAATCGAGGATCTTGGCCCGGCCATCCGGCGTGACGCGGACGTTCCCGGGCTTGAGATCCCGGTGCACGATTCCCTGCTGATGCGCCGCGGCGAGACCCTCCGCCAGCTGGACGGCGACGTGGAGCAGCTCCGGCTCGAGGAGCGGACCCTGGCCAAGCCGGTCGCTAAGCGTCGTGCCCGGGATGTATTCCATCACCAGGTAGTCGGTCCCGTGATGGCGGTCGAAGTCGTGAATCACGGCGATGTTGGGGTGACTGAGCTTGGAGAGGGCCTTCGCTTCGCGGGTGAACCGGGCGCGAGCCTTTTCGTCGAGCAGCGATCGATTCGTCAGCATCTTCAACGCGACGTCGCGATCCAGCCGCTTGTCCCGCGCCCGGTAGACGATCCCCATCCCGCCCTCGCCGAGCTTCTCGACGATCCGGTAATGCGCGATGGTCTTGACGGACAGCGGATCCAAATCGGCCTCCGGGGAAATGGCTCCTACGCCGAGCGGCCCGAGCCGATGGGCATCGAGCCGCTCGATGGTACCAGAGCTGGGGATTGAATCTAGGCGGCGCGCTTGCTCATCCCCTCGCGAATCTGACGGAGGAGGAGCGCGATGACGACGATGAGCATCGTGGCGGCGAACTCGAGCATCCGCCCGGATGTGTAACCGCCCGAGAGGATGGTATACCCGAAGAGATTCAAGAACCGGTCCACGAGCGCAACGGCGACGAGCACGAATGCCGCGAGGAAAAACACCCGGCAGGTGAGGCTGTTCAATTTATCCATGTGACGTTTCTCCCATCGGAGCGGTAGGACTCGGAGTGGACGGCCCCGCTCGTGAGCCTAGCGGCGTGGAATCAGCGTGATCCGCTCGAACATCTTCCCCGAGGCCGCGTTCACCCAAATGACCACCATCGATTTGTCCGGCTTGACGAACCAGATTTGGGACCACGCGGGGTAGTCCGGGCTGGTCGTGACGGCGATCGCGTCGCCGTAATCCAAGGGCACGGCGTCTAGCATCGCGGCCGGTTCGATCGGCAGTTGACCCTGCCCGCCCATCGAGGGCGGTCTGTTATCGCTGAGTTTCTGGCAGGAAGCGACACTCGCACAAAGGATGGCGCCGAACAGCAGAACGATACTTCGCTTGACCATGATCGCCCCCTCCGCCGCCGCGGGGCGCGGCGGCGCATCGGCAACAGCGAACCAACTCGATTCCGCCCCACCCAACCAATGTGGAGAACCGAGGCGCTAAGGCCTCGCGTCAAGTGTTTCGCGGGAGGGAGTCCGGCGCGGGCCGGCCTCTGGCGGGACGATGCGGAAAGCTCTTTGCCTAGTGATGGCTTGCGGGACCTGATTCATGGTCCTTCCATCTTGTGGGGGCGCCCGCTTTGCGGGCAGTCACGACACCGCGAGTCTACGCCTCGGCACCTGATTTAACAAGGAACGAAAACGGCGGGCGAGGCCCGTAGAGACCCGCCCGCCGCGCGCGAAAAAACTCCGATTAGCTACTTCTTGCCAACCATGTAGGTGAGTCCCAGCGTGAGGGTTCCGCTTCCGTAGTACGAATCGTCGTAGGTGTAGCAGTAGCCGTAGATGTCGCAATAGGTGTAGTCGGATCCGATTTCGGTATCGGTGTAACGCCAGCGGCCATCCAGGCGCAGCGCGAGATTCGGCTTCACGTACATCAGCGCGCCGAGGCCGATGTTGGTGACAAAGTCCGATTCGGTGCCCGACGCCCCGGTACCGGTGTCGGTGTACGCCCCATCGATCTCAGCCTTGTAGTCCGTCCAGCCCGCACCCAGCGTGAAGTAGCCCACCGTCTTGCCCGGGTTGGTGTAGAAATTCAAATTGAACTCGTAGCGATTCTCGCCGAGCGTTCCGACGGTTTCCTCGGGGATCGATGAGATGTTGACCTCATCCACCATGATGTCGCCGCTGTTATGACCGTACGTGAACTCGAGACCAATCGAGTTGTTGAACAGGTAGGCGCCCTGGAGACCCCAGTCGAAGGAGCTCCCGATGTTGATTTGTCGGTCCGCGGCGACGGTCGAGGTGCCCGTGTAAATCGAGCCGCCGAAATACATGCCTCCATAGAGCGTGATCTGAGGTGCGCCCTTGGCGGCCGCCGGGCCGGCCAAGCCGACGAGACAGAGACCGGCGGCAAGGCCGAGCGTCAGGCCATGAAGGATCGGATTGATTCGATTGCGCATCGCTTCTTCCTCCATTGATTAGGTAATCCGGCGCCGCAGGGAACGCGACCTCACGAGAACGCGGATCATGCCCCGTTGGGCCCTGACCGTCAAGTCAGAAGTCTAGCTGTGCCGTGCCCCAGTTCCGGGCCTCCCGCATGCACTTCCAGAGGGGACCCGGCCCGCCCGTCAATAAGTGAACCCGCCCCGGAAGTAGAAGAGGCCCCCCTCGTCGCCCTGGGCGAGACCCGCCGTGAGGGTGCCGCGGTAATTGAGGTAGGAGATCCAGATTCCGCCGCCCGCTCCAGGGTGCCACCGCTTCGAATCCTCCCCCTCGAACCAGACGCGTCCCACATCCCCGAAACCGAAGACGCCCCAGTGCGCAGGCAGGACGATGGTGACTCGGGACACCCGGATGCGCGCCTCCGCGTTCCCCCAGAGCGACGCGTCTCCAGAGAACCGGCGGGCGTGGAGCGATCGAACGGTGTAATCGGGTTCCTGAAGCGGACCCACGCCCAAACCCGCACCGCCGATGGTCGCCGCATCGTTGAAGGGGTACTTGCCGAAGACTTGCTTTCCGCCGCCCCGCGCGGCCAACGTGAGCCACCGGCCGGTCGAGGCGTAAACGTTCGCGTTGCCGTTCACCTGGCCGAATGTTTCCTCGGCGTCCCATGCTTCGGGAACGAACATCCCGCGCGCGGCGAGGAAGGCTCCGCGCGTCGGGAACATCTCGCTATCCCGGCTGTCGTAGGAGAGGACGCCATAGGCCCCCAGCATGCCGAACCCACCCACGCCATAAGGCCTCTGGATGTTGACCACCTCGGCGGGGTCGTCTTCGGTATTCAGGTACTGAATGCCGGGACCGATGGTGAAGCTGGCGCGCCCGATCGGCGCCGTGTAGGAGGGAAAGAAGAGATATTCATTGGCGGCGACCCTCGTCGAGTCCCCGTCCCCGTAGTCCGACGTCTCGTTGCCGAAGCCGTAGTAGCGGAGCACTTCGACCCCGGACACGTAGGCGTGAATCCCCCAGTACGAGGCGCGATTCTCGCGGCGGAATTCGCCATGGTACGCGATCTTACCGCTCTGTTCTCCGAACGCGTAGCCCGCGCTGAGGGAGTGCTGGTGGGCATATGGATCCTTGCGGAAGGCGAAGCCTCGGTTTTGGAGCGTCAGGCCGAAGAAGAGGCCGAGGTCGACGCCGTAGCTGATCCAGGGAACGCTCCACGTCGCGCTCCCCCAATCGCGGGGAGGGATCCACGGGGTGCTCGGCGGCGGGGGCGGCGGCGTGTAGGGCCTCGGATCGAACGCGGCGCCGATCGCGGCGTTGCGCCCGACCGAATCGAAAAGTTTGGCGTGCCCGCTGCCCCGCGCCACGAGCGTGTCATTCCCGTCCCCGCCGACGACATAGACGCGCATCGAGCCGCCTTGGCCGCTGACCGAAACCTTGTCGTCCCCGCCGAGAGCGTAGAGCCGCACCTCTCCCGTCTCGCTGGAATGGAACAAGCGCCGGAAGGAGGGTGCGTGGGCCGCGCTGTCCGCGGAGGCGCTATCGCCCGGCGACGACCAGACCACGACCTCGAGATCGCCGCCCTCGCGGCGCGTCGCCTCGACGCGGTCGGCGAGATTCGTCATCGTGACATCCACCCGCGCGGCCAGGTGCCGGTAATAGCGGTCTGCCTCTTCAGGCAGCGCCTCGCGCCGTGACTTCAAGTCGGCGAGAAGCTCGGAGCCGTCGAGGGCGTGCCACTCGCCCGGCATCATCCTCACGGCCTCGTCGAGATCCGCGTCGGTGAGCGCGGCCTTGAGCTCGAGCGCGGCACGCTCGAAATCGGCACGCTCCAGATCGACCAGGAGCCGTCGGTCCTGTTCCCGGCCATTGTAGGTCAGGCCGTCGATCTTCCCGTAGCGGGGGCCGAAGTTCTGGAACCGTGGATCGCGGCGACGCGTCATCGCGAGGATCACTCCCTCGTAACGCGAGAAGGCCTGGTCGCGATCCTCGGGGATCGGCTGCCAAAGCGGGTTGGAGGGGAACTTCGCCCAGCGCCACTGCCGGCGGTGGCGGTCCCAGTCCCCCATGAGGATGTCGAGGAGGCGCGCCTTGAGAAACGCGCGATCGTCGATCCGGTCGGCCGGGCTCGAATCGAGCCGCTCGTAGAGATCCGCAGCGCCGATGATCTGCGTGATCCCCTCAAATCCGGGATTGGTCGCCGAGACCGCGCTCGGGTACTCGCCGAAGAAACCGGCAGCTCCGGAGAAATCGGCGCGGAACTCGCCCAGTGCGGGATCGTCGGGGAGGACCACGAGACGCCAAGCCGGGCAGGGCACCTCCACCGCATCGAGGAGCCCCCTCGCCACAAGCTCGCTCGCGGGATGCTGCGCGGCCATTTGATCCTGAACCAGCTGCTCCGCCACCGTTCCCTTCAGCTCTTCGTCCAGAACTCCCGACGCGTCCTTTTCCAGACCGCGGAAGGTGTAGTTCCGGCCGTCTTTCCCCTTGAGCGCGAGCGCTTTCGTCTGCAGGCCGCCCACGCGGTGAACCGGGGTCAGCCCGCCGGCCTCGCTCCCGAGGTCAAGGACTGGAACCTGAATGGGGGTGGTCCAGAGATCTCGGTAGTCGCTGCCGAGGAAGAAGCGGTGGAACCCGGACTTCGCGTACTGGGGACCCGCGATGATCGTCCGGGTCGCGAGCGAGTCCTCGGTCGCGGCGCCCGGAGCGGGAAGCGCGGCATCGCCGAGGAGAAGGGCGCCCGCGAAAAGCAGAGTGAACGATCGGAGAATGGGCGACACGCGATCCATGGCTCTCCGGGATGTGACCCCTGCGGCCGGCGTAATCCGGGACGTCCCGGCCGCGCCCGCGCCCCCGCGCCCCCGCACCCTTGACGGTGCGCCGGCGCGATGGTAGCGTCATCGGCTCGGTCTCGTCACCATCTTTGAAGCCCCCAAGGAAAGGAGCTATCCATGAAGGTGTTCCGCGCCGTTTTGTTCCTCGCCGGCCTCCTGGCCGCCCTCCCCGTCTCCGCCCAGACGACCATGGATGAACTGGAAACGGTTCGTGCCCAAGGCGCCGCCGACCGAAAGGAAATCGTCTCGAACCTGATGGATTTCACCGACACGGAGAGCGCCGCGTTTTGGCCGATCTACAACGAATATCGGGACGGGGTCCGAAAGCTCGACGACCAGACGGTTAGCATGATTCAGTCGTTCGGCTCGGCGGACTCCCTGACGGCCAAGCTGGCCGATCAGTCGCTGAACGAGTGGATGACGCTTAAGGCGAACAAGGCCTCCCTTCGCAAATCCTACGTCAAGAAGTTCTCCAAGGTTCTCCCGCCTGGCAAGCTCGTCCGGTACTACCAGATCGAGAACAAGATGGACGCGGTGGTCGAGTACGGCTTGGCCACGAACATTCCGCTCGTCGGGAAGTAGGCGGTCGTGCCGCAATGAGGCGAGGGCGCCGGCTCCCGAGCCGGACGCCCGCGCCCACGCGGCGCCTCTAGCGGACGCGTTTCCGCTGCGCGAAGACCTTCTCCAGCGCGGCCATGGCGACGTGCACGCCGTCGCCGATGCCCAGGTCGAGTCGGATCACCTCGCTCCCCGGCACCAGGAGGCGCAAGCCGACTCCGCCCCCCACCTTGAATCGATCCAGCGCGAGATCCTCGCTCTCGTTCCAGGCGATCCCTTGGTCGCTGAAGAGTGCCGCGTTCAGTCCCAGGCGAAACGTCCACTTGAAGATCCGGACCGGCTGGAGCGGGACGAGGGGGATCTGGTACTCGAGCGTGCCGATCAGCTGGTTGATTCCGTAGAGTTCCGCGCCCAGGGAGTCGAGCTGGTAGCCCCGGATCGTGTTCTCGCCGCCCATCCGGTACTGGAGGTATTCGGGGATCGTCGTCCCGACGGTTCCGGTCTGAAGGGAGAGGAGCCCGGCCACGAGCAGGCATTGCTGCCCGCGGGTCGACTGGTACCGGCGGAGATCCAGGGTGTTCGTCCAGAAATCGCCGTTTCCGCCGAGGGCGCCGCCGGTCTTGTTGATTCCGAGATCGAGGTACCAGCCGCGGGTGGCGTAGCGGCGCGAGTTCCTCGAATCGTAGGTGATCCCCACGCCGAGCTGGTGGAGGTAGTCCACGTTGTCGGCCGAGAGGGTCTTGCCGTCCACGTCGCTCTCCATCCGAAACCACGTGAAGATGCTCCGTAGCCGGCCGAACTCGCCGATCCACGAGCTGACCTCCGGCGTGTACTGATCGCTGGTCTCCTCGAAGCCATCCAGGTAGTCCTCGCGGACGAGATGCGCGAGGAGCATCTGCGCTCCGAAATGATTGCCCGTGATCCACGGATCGGCGAGCTGCGCCGAGTAGGTTGTGACCCCGCCGAAGAGGGCCCTCGCCATGAGCTTCATGTCCCTGCCGAGGAGATTGACGGAGGCGACCGAAGCTCCGTAGGACCATCCGTTCGCGTCGGAATAGGAGAGAGACGGAGCCGCCAGCAGCCAGGGGATCTCGGTCACGCGATACTCGAGCGCGACCCCGCCGCTGTCGGCCGTGGCGCCGACGTCCACGTGGCCGAAGATCCCCAGGTCGTGAAGCCGGCGAACATCGCCGGCAATGGTCGCCGCGCGGAGCGGTTGGCCGGATTTGGTCTCGATCTCTCGCCGGATGACGTACGGCTTGGTGATGCGGGCCCCGAGGATGCCGATGCCTGTGATCCTCGCGTTCTCGAAGGAATCGTACGGCGCGGGCTGGAACCGGGCGGAGGACGGTGCGGGAGAGAGGAGCAGAACGACGGCCGGCAGCCAGGCCCATCGCGCGAGCCAGGGAGCCCAAGCGGCGCCCATGCCCTAGACGGCGGCGAGTCTAGCGCGCTTCCACTCCCGCACGACGGCCGGCACGCCTTCCTCGATCGTCCGGTGCAGCGGCGACCAGCCGAGGTGATCGCGGGCCCGGGTCGAGTCGATCTTCGGGCAGAACGTGTACGCCTCGACCGCCCAGGCGCCGAGCACCGGGTTCAATTCCTCCTCGGGGACCGATTGGGGCGGCGGCGCTCCCATCTCCCGCGCCACGAGCCGGGTGAACTCTCCGAGCGTGGAGGGATGGTCGTCGCCGAGCAGGTAATCCTCCCCGTTCTGACCGCGTTCGATGGCGAGTCGGTATCCCGCGGCCGCATCGGTCGCGGCGATGTAGTGCATGGGCTGCGTCCCGTCGCCGATATAGCTCGACTCGCCTCGGCTCATCGGCTCGAGGACGGCATGCTCGAACCAGCCGCCGGGGCCGTAGACGAACCCGGGATTCACACTGATGGCGTGAAGCCCGCGCTTTCGATGCCGGGCAAGCACGGGATAGGTGACTCGGTGTCGAATGCCGAAGCCGCGGCCCGAGGTGATGGGCGAGGATTCGTTGACCCAGCCATCGGGCCCGGGCTCGTAGAGGAACGCGCCGAACGTGTGGAGGAAGCGCTTCTTGTTCCGCCGGACGCAAGCGCAGAGCCGGTCGAGAATCGCCGCGAGCGAATCCGCCTCCCGCGCCGCGTCCTCGCGTTCGACGGGGCCGGGGGCGGCGCTGGAGGGAAGCGCTAGGTGAACGACGATATCCGCCCCGCGAATCGCGGCTTCCCACGGCTCCGGATCGCGAATGTCCCCGAGGACCGGCACCACCCCGTAGGAGAGGCGCGTCTTCGAGGCCTCGCTCCGCGCGAGGCCCAGGACGCGATAGCCGTGCGTCACCAGATCGCGGCAGACCGCGCGCCCGATCTGGCCCGTGGCGCCGGTGACGAGGACGGCGGTGGAGATCGCCTTCGCGGGGTCGTACATGTGTCTAGGCGCGCGCCGCCGATCGCTTCATTGGAGCCGGAGTCTACCTGCTCCGTCCGAACCGCTCAAGCGTCGCGTGCCCTCGCCCCCGCTCAGGGCAGGTAGTCCACCTCCGGCGTCGTCGCGATCACGTAGGGCAGAATCCATGCCTTCGAATCGTACGGCTCCGCGTCGTCGTAGAGCGTGCCGTGGGACAGCGCGTTCACGCCGAAGTGGCGCCATCCCTCGAGCGAGCCCGCGGGGAGCGTGCCGGCGTACGTGTTCGTCCCGACGTTCGCCATGCGCTCCCGTTGCTCCGCGTGGTAGAGCAGCACCACGTCGTCGTCGCGGGTGGTCGTCACGGTGAGCGTCACCGCCTCGTCGGGGGCGAAACGCAGGATCTGCCGCAGCAAGATCAAGGCGAGCGGATCCGTGATGGTGGTATCCATTCCCGCCGCCTGGACCCGGAGGCTCACGATCCGGGTCGTCGCTTCCCGCGACGTGACCTCAACCCCCGTCACGGCGGCGATGCGCCAGAAGGCGCGATCCATGCCTTCGCCCTCCGGGGGCACGCGCTTCAAGAGGACGCGGCGGACCCATTGGTCGTCGAGCGGCTTCCGGACGATGTGTTCCTGAGCGGCCATAACGTCGGGCTCGGGCGGGGGCTCGGACGCGGTAACGATGTTCAGCGTTCCGAGCAGACGCCAATTCACCGTGACCAGGGCGGTGGTGGGATGCCCGGTCGTGTCGGTATCGGCGAACGCGAACTCGAAGTGACGGGTCGCGCTCGAGATGCTCCGCCAGAACGTGTGCGGCTCGATGGGCGTGGCGGGCGACTGGCTCGCGCCCCGCGCGGCGGATGCGAGGGCGGTCGGCGCGGACGAGGCGAAGAGCCCGTCCTCGATCAGCGACGGCGCGCTCACCAAGGTGCCCGCGATCTGGCTTTGATCGGTCGTTTCGGCGCCGCCTGGGCCTACGGCGTTTTCGCCGCACCCTGCCAGCAGTACCGCGGCAAAAAGCAACACGAGAACAGCGGACAAGAATTTGCCTCTCATATTCGATTCCCTCGCACCGCGATGCAACCCCGCCAATCCGGTCGATCCGGGCGGCGATGGATGGGCGGTCCGTCTGCTTGCGCTGCAGGAGTTGTGCCTGGGGTGGCGGTTACTTGAGGACGGGACAGCGTTCTCGCGTATACTGCCGCATCCTTGGGGGAGAACGATGACCGCCGCCACGCCGAAGAAGACGTCGCCGATCGCGTTCGAAAACGTGCTTCAGTTGTTTCTGGTCTTCATCCCACTGGCCGCGCTGGCCGAGTGGCTCCACTGGGGACCCCTCGCCGCGTTCGCGCTCGCGAGCCTCGCCATCATCCCGCTCGCTGGCATCATGGGAAAATCCACGGAACAGCTCGCGGCACGGTTGGGGGCAGGCGTGGGAGGACTCCTGAACGCGACGTTCGGCAACGCGGCCGAGCTGATCATCGCGCTCGCCGCGCTCCAACAGGGCCTCTACGGCGTGGTCAAGGCGAGCTTGACCGGGTCGATCATCGGAAACGTCTTGCTCGTGTTAGGCGCGGCGCTCCTCGCCGGAGGGCTGAAGCGGGAGCGCCAGACCTTCGATCGCGCCGCGGCGGCGGCCGGCTCCACGCTGCTTGCCCTGGCCGCGGTTGGGCTCGTGGTTCCGGCCCTGTTCCATTCCGCCGCCGAATCCGCGGTGGAACGCGCCACGCTGAGCGCCGCACGCGAAGTCGCCATCGAGCGGAGCCTCTCGCTGGAGATCGCGATCGTCCTCTTCGTCACGTACGGCTTGAGCCTCGTCTTCAGCCTCCGCACCCACCGCCACCTCTATGCGGGCCAGGGCCACGCGGAGGAGGCCGCTCCGCACGCGAACGTGCGGACGGGTCGGGCCGTGGCCACGCTCCTGGTCGCCACCGCCTTCGTCGCGTGGATGAGCGAGATTCTCGTGGGCGCGGTGGCGGATGCCTCCCACGCGCTGGGGCTCACGGAGGTGTTCGTGGGGGTGATCGTCGTGGCGATCATCGGGAACGCCGCCGAGCATTCCACCGCCATCCTGGCTGCGATGAAGAATAAGATGGATCTCTCGCTCAACATCGCGATCGGATCGAGCATCCAGATCGCGCTCTTCGTGGCACCGGTGCTGGTTTTCGTTTCCTACTTCATGCCGCACGGTCCGATGGACCTGCGATTCACGCCGTTCGAGGTGCTCTCCGTGGCGATCGCGGTGGCCGTCGTGAACATGGTCGCGCAGGACGGGGAATCGAACTGGCTCGAGGGGGCGTTGATGCTCGCGGTCTACGCGATCATAGGATTGGCGTTCTTCTTCCTACCGTAAGCTGCGCCCCTTACGTGGAGGTCGCCGACGCGGCCGCCTGGGGCTTCCCCAACTCTCTGAGTATCCGGTAATGGGAGGCGATGGCCTCGAAGAGGGTCTCGTGGTGGTGATAGGGAACGTTGTGCCGCTCGGCGGAATCCCGAACGATGCGGCTCAACGCCGGATAGTGGACGCTGCAAACCTTGGGAAAGAGGTGGTGCTCCACTTGAAAATTCAGACCGCCCACGTACCAGGACAGGAGCCGATTGCTTCCGGCGAAATCCGAGGTGGTCTCCATCTGATGGACCATCCAGGCGCTTCCCATCAGCCCGTCGTCCGGAGGGATGGGATGCTCCGTGTCCTCGACGACGTGCGCCAGCTGGAACACGATTCCCAAGATGGCCCCGGCGGTCATATGCATGGCGACGAAGCCGATCACGAATTGCCACCACGCGATCTTGAGGACCAGGAGCGGGATCACGATCGTGTAGGCGTAATAGAGGAGCTTCATGCCCACGAGCGTCGCGATTTCGGACTTCGGATGATTCCTGCCCGGAAAGGGTCCCAAGCCGCGCTTGAGGAAGTATTTATAGTCCTTGATGAGCACCCAGAAGAGCGTGGTGGTGCTGTAGGCGGCGAACGCGTACAGGTGCTGGAACCGATGGAAACCGTGCAGCTTCGCCTGCGGCGAGAGGCGCAGGAGCGGCGAGACCTCCAGGTCTTCGTCCAGCCCGTGCACGTTGGGATAGGTGTGATGAATGACGTTGTGGGTGATCTTCCACATGTAGCCGTTGGCTCCGGACAGATCGAACGTGAGCCCCAGCAACCTGTTCACCCAGCCCCGCGAGGAATAGGCGCCGTGGAGCGCGTCGTGCGAGACGCCGAACCCGATTCCGGCGACACCCACGCCCATGACGATCGCGAGTCCGAGCATTTGCCAGGGGGAGAAAAGGTTGCTGAGGATGAGGCCATAGGCGCCGTAGGTGACCGCGAGCAGAACTACGGTCTTGATCACCACGGAGGCGTTGGCCTTCGGTGAGATGCCCTTCGCGGCGAAGTACTCCGCGACTCGGCCCTTCACGTCCTCGGCGAAGCCGAGCACGTCCTTCGAAGGAAAGGTCACTCGGACGCGGTTAGCGCTGTGGGTCATCGTGTTTGCTTCACATCGAGGTCTCCAAAGGGTGAAACTCTCTGGACCAACTCGGAGCGACGGCGAGGGAGCACCGAGGGCTGTCGACCTCCCGGGGGACCCTCTACTCCCTTATACCACATGAGTGCTTGGAAGCCCACCCTGAATGCCCCCGGGAGAGAATCGTGACGGCGCGCATGCCTACGTCTTCTTCTCCTTTTTCTCAGCGGCAGGGAAGAGCACGTTGTTTAGTATAAGCCGATAGCCGGGCGAGTTCTTGTGCAGCGCGAGGTCGGTCGGAGGATCGCCCACCGCGTGCTGGTAGTCCTCGGGGTCGTGCCCTCCGTAGAACGTGAAGGTTCCCTTGCCGTAGTGCCCATGGATGTACTTCACCTCGTCCGTGCCCTGAACTTCCGCGAGCACCGTCACTCCCGGCTTGAGGAGTCTCCGCTCGAAACCTGTCGTCTGCCCCATGAACCCCGGCACGTTGGCCACGTGGTCCTGGACGAGCATCGTGGGAACCGGATCCTGCTTGGCCGAAAAATCGAAGAGGGTGAACGCGTCGTTGCGCTGCCCCCGGAGAGCCGCCCGATCGGTGATGTCGATGTCGGAGTACTCGTAGACCAGGGGGTTCATCTCCAGCGAGAAGTTCTGGAACGCGACGGTCTCGGAGTAGTCGAGCTTCCGGTCCGCGTTGGGGTCCGCCGCGTCGTGATCGTATTCCGGGCCCACGATGTCCACGTTCTTCGCCGCGAGCGCGATGTCGAAGGTGTCGGTGGCGGAGCACATGGCGAAGAGGAACCCTCCCTGGGCCACGTACAGCTTCAGCGCCCGCGCGACGGCCTTCTTCAGCTCCGACACCTTCGAGTATCCGTATCGCCGCGCCAGCGCCTCGTTCTCGGCGACCTGGCGACGGTACCAGTCGGTGGCGGCGAAAGCGGCGAAGAACTTCCCGTACTGGCCCGTGAAGTCCTCGTGGTGGAGATGGAGCCAATCGTACTCCGAGAGCTTCCCGTCGAGCACCTCGGCGTCCCACAGCTTCGTGTACGGGATCTGCGCGTAGTCGAGCGCCAGCTGCACGGCGTCGTCCCAGGGCGGCGCGCTGGGGGGCACGTAGACGGCGACGCGCGGAGCGGTCTCCAGCTTCACGACTTCCATGTTGTTGTCGGCGATCTCGGCCATGATCTGTGCCACGGCCGCCTCGCCGGCCTCCTCGATCGCCACGCCCCGAATCAGCGCTTCGGCGGAGACGCCCGCTCCGTCGGGCAGCAGGAACGAGCCGCCCCGATAATTGAGGAGCCACTCGCCGTGGATCCCGCGGCCCAGCGCCCAGTACATGAGCCCGTAGGCCCGGAGGTGGTCGGTCTGCGCGCGGTCCATCGGAACCAGGATCCGGGCCGCTGCCTCGCCGGGAGCGAGCGCCATCGCGATCGCAACCAGCACGAGAAGGACGGCGGAGTGCGCCGTCGGCCGGCGCCTCATAGCTGGAGTTTCCTCCTCATTTCGATCGCCTGAGCCCGGGTCTCGGGGGCGTACGGCGAATGCGGGAATCGCTCCAGAAGCTGCTGATAGAGCTGGAGCGAGCGCTCGATCCCCATCCCCGCCGCGAGCGCCTCGTCCCCCGCGAGCTTGAGCGCCTGAGGCGCGAGGCGGCTCCGCGAGCTGGTGTCCGCCACGGCCAGGGCGTGCGCCACGGCCGCCGCGTGGTCGCCCCGGTCGCGCGCCAGCTCCGCAAGTTGGAAGTACAGGTGGTACCGCACGGCCGCTCCGGGGTAGCGTTCGAGCGCGGCCCGTGCCACCGCCGCGGCGGAGTCAGCCTGGCCGGCCTCCCGGAGAGACATGACCCGCGCGTAGGCGCTGAGCGGCAGGTCCTCGAAATCACGAAAGCCGCGGATCAGGAGCGTCATCTCCATCGCGTCGTCCAGGTTCAAATTCCGGGTGTAGCCCTTCGTGAATTCCTGGGAGAGGCGGGCCGCCTCCTGGAACTCGCCCGCGTAAAAGGCGCCCTTCGCGGCCTCGTAGAGCCCGTTTCCAAGCGTGTCCGCCGGCGAGCGCCGGGCGGTCGCGCGAAGGATGGCCCGCTGAAACGTCTCTGCCTGCGATTCCCGACTGACGGAGGGCGGCTGTTGGGCGGGCGCCGGCTGGCCCGGCTGCGCCGGAGGCGGCTGTGCGGGCGCGGGCGCAGCCTGGCCCGGCTGGGACGGGGGCGGCTTCGACGGCGCGGGCGCCGCGCCGGCGCGCGCGGCCACCCAGGCCGTGAGGGCCAGAATCATCGCCGCGCTCGCGAGTCGCCTCATCGGCCTCACCGAGCCTTCCCTTCGAGGATCGACTGGAAGTACTCGTCCACCGTGGCGCGGTATCGCGGCGCGATCGGGTCGCGGCCGCCCCGCGCGAGCAGCGCGGCGAGCGACGGGCGCGACTTGAGCATTTCGGCCGAAAGAGCGCCGGGCGACGTGCGCACGACGTCGACGCCCGGGCGGGAAACCCGCCGGCGCGAGTAGTCCCGTTTCTCCACGCTGCGCGGAGCGTCCAGGAGCCGGCTCAGGATCCGCTGCTGGCGGTCGAGCGTCTGCTGGTCGAGCCGTCCGGATCGGAGATCCTGCTCCACCTTTTTCATCTCCGAGGAAACGTCGTTCAGGTTGCCGAGCGTGCCTCCGGTGCGCCCGAGCTGCTCGGCGGCTTCCTCGAGCCCGCGGCGGATCGCCTCCTGCTCGGCCGCCATCCGGCCGAGCGCGTCCCCCTGGCCCGGCGAGAGGCGTTCGCCGCCCTCCCCCGAGGAACCGTCTCCTCCTTCTCCGCCTCCCATCTGGTCCATCGCCTGCTGGTTCAATCCCTGCTGCTGCCCGCCGAGCTGCTGGAGCCGCTCCATCGCCTCCTGGAAACCCGTCGAGGAGCGCGCGCCCTGCATCGAATCGCGCTGGCGGAGAAGCCCAGCCGCGGCCTGATTGAGGGAGATCGCCGCTTCCTTGCTGCCCATCAGCCCGCCGGCGAGGTCCTGCTGGGAGTAGCGACCGACCGCATTCTGCTGATTGGTCAGGGCGCGTCCGAGCGACTGGGCGATGTCGGGTGTGATGAACAGGGTCTGCTTCGAGAGCTGAGCGACCCGATTGGTGGCGCCCTCCGTGGCTTCCTGGAGCCCCTTCTGGATCTCGGCCCGCTTGGAGAGGCCGCTCGACTCGTCGGCCAGCATCTTTTCTTGAAGCGCCTCGGTGTCGAGCAGGTCCTGCGCCGCCTGCTCCATCTGCTTCGACATCTCGTTCTTCTTCCTCGCGGCGAATTGTTCTCGCATCTGGTCGACGCTCTTTCGAAACTCCTCGAGCTGCCTCGCCAGCTCCCGCGCCTGCTGCTCCGCCTGTTCCTGCTCCCCCTGCTCCATGGACTGGCTGGCGCGCTGGAACTGCTTCTGCGCCCCTTCGGGGCCGAGCTGCTCGCTCAGCCGAGCCGATTCCTCCGCGCTCTGCTGATCGAGGGAGCTGAGCTCCGCGGCCAGCGAGTCGAGCGCCGCCCGCTCCTCCTCGCTCATCTTCGCGATCTGCTTCTCCGTCTGGGAAAGCCCGCGCGTCGTCTCCTGATCCTTCGACCGCGAGAGCGAGTCGTTGAGCGCGAGCTGGCGGCGCACCATTTCGGCCGCCCGCTCCGAGGCCGCCTCGAGCTTCTCCTCCAGCCGGATCTGCTTCAGCATTTCGATCGTCCGCTCGAGGTTCTTGAGGATCTCCTCCTGGGAGATCTTCGTGTTCTGGAGCGCGCGCTCCATTTCCTGAGGCGACATCTTCTTCATCGCTTCCTGAAGCCGCTCCATCGAACGGAGCAGCGACTGGTCACGGATCTGGCTCAGGAGCTTGTGAAGCTCTTCGATCTTCTGCACCAGCTCGGCGTTCAGGGCGCGGGACTGCGCCAGCTTCTCGGCGTCCTGGGAGAGCTTCTCCGCCGCCTTGTCGATCTGCTCGCGGATGCGGTCCTGGCCCTCCAGCGTCTTCTGGACCTCCTGGCGCTGCTCCCACGTGAGCTCGCGCGAGCGGCCGACCTCCCGCGAAAGCTCCTCCGCCTTCTTCTGGAGCTCGCTCGCGTCTTTCCAGGCCTGCTCCAGCGTCTCGATCGTCTCGTCCCGATCGCGCTCCATGGAGGCCAGGATCTCGGTCGCCGAGGGGAAGCGGAGCCTTCTCCAGTCCGACCACGTGGTCTGCGGCCCGTCGATCGCATCGCCGTCGACCGCACCGACCTGGTACTCGATCTCTTCACCGGGCAGGAGCGAGTGGGCGCCGAGCGCCCACGTGTAGCGAACCGCGAGCTCCCGCGAGCCGGCGCGCTCCTCGTGGAGCGTCTCGAGCCGCTCAGCTTCCTGGCGCGCCCGGTAGCGCAGGAGCACCTTGCGCACGCCGTAGTCGTCGGTGGCGCCCGCGAGGATCACCGCGGTCATGTCCCGCGTCACGTCCTCGATGGGCGCCGGTGCCAGCACGGTCACCGTCGGCGGCCGGTCCGGAATCGCCCGGAGATCGAAGGGCCCGAGATCGACCCTCCGGCCGCGGGGGTCGGTGAGCCGGATCGTGAAGCGGTCGTCTCCCCGCATCGGCACGGTGAATCGCGCGATCCGGTCGCCCGTCGTCCCTGGAATCGACGCCCCCGCCCGGTCGAAGAGAATCTGGGCGTCGGCGAGCAAGCGGTTCACCGAGACATCGAGCGTGGCCCGCGTACCGCGCGGCGCGGCGAGGTCGCCCGTGATCGCCTGGCTCTCCTCGGGCTTGAGCCCGGTGTAGCCGGGATACTCGTAGCCGATGCGGTAGCCGGTGGCGCGCGGCAGGTCGCGCACGTGGAGCGCATAGACCGGGGTCGTCTGATCGGCGACCCGCACGCGATAGGTCACGTCGTCCTTGATGTTCCGAAGAACCACGGCGTAGGCCCGCTCACCGGGACGCGCCCCCGTCGCAGCGTCGGCGTCCGCGAAGGCGACGGGGCGCCACTCCTTGCCCTCCCGGGTGAGCAGCTTCGGCCGCGACCCCGAGCCCGCCACGTAAGCGCGCAAGGCGATCGTCTCGCCCCCTTCGATCTCCCGCGTGCCGGGCTCCACGCGGATCCGGATCGGCGCCTGCGGCGCGCTCGCAGGATTCGCGATCCGTTTCACGGCGACCGGAGTGCGCGCGCCGCCGAGGAAGGCGACGGCGACGAGGAGAAGGAGCGCTCCTCCCGAGGCGATCAGCCATTGAGGCCGCGCCTTCCAGCGCCGGAGCCGCTCGATCGGAAGTCCCGCCGCGCGCTCCGCCGCGGCCTGGATCGCGGCGTCGCGGAGAGACCCGGAGGTCCAGCCCGATTCGGCGCCGCCGCGCGCCAGCTCGAGCGCGGCCAGGAGATCGTCGCCCCGCTCTCCCGCGAGCCGACCCGCTTCGAGCGCGGCGTCGGAGAGACCTGCGCGCGAGCGGGCCACGCGATACGCGGCGAGGGCGAAGAGGAGGACCGCGACGCAGAAAATCACGACCCGAAGCGCGGCGTACTCGGCCCGATGAAGCGGCGCGGCGAGGGCGACGGCGAGGGCCAACGCGGCGGCCGCGAGCAGGCCCACGGTGAGCGCCAACCCCGCCCGCTCGAGCGCCCGCCAGATGAGAAGTCGCCGGGCGCGCCGGAGCGACGCGAGGAGCGCCTCGTAGCCGGGGCTCACGCGGCCTCCGCTCGCCACGCGGGGCGGCACGCGGTGCGGCGCGGCATCAGTTCGTCACCGCGTAGGTCGCGATGTTGATCGCGAACCGCATCGCGGCCTCCCGTTTCTCGGGTGGATCGTCGTGAACGCCGGCGTCCTCGATTCCATTGCCGATGTCGCAGTCGAACGTGTAGAGCACGACCACCCGCCCGTTTCGGACGACCGCGAAGACCCGCGGCGGACCACCGTCGTGCTCGTGAACCTTGGGTGCGCCGCTAGGAAACGCGAAGGGATACTGAAAGAGCGGATGCGTGAAGGGTAACTCAACGAGAGGAGACTCGGGATAGACGCGGCGCATCAGCTCGCGAAACGACTTGTCCATCCCGAAGTTGTCGTCGGCCCAGAGAAAACCGCCCTGGTCGAGGTAGCGGCGGAGCGAGCGGATCTCCTCCTCGCTCAGCTTCACGTTCCCGTGCCCCGTCACGAAGAGGAGCGGGTAGTTCCAGAGTTCCGGATCGGCCGCGGTGACGACCGCTTCGCGGTCCTGCCCTACCCTTACCTCGCCGCGGGCCCGAAGCGCGCGGAGCAGGTTCTGGAGCGAGGTCTCGTCCGAGTACCAGTCGCCGCCGCCCGTGTATTTCATTCGGGCAATGGAGAATCCGCCGGGAGCGAACCCCGCCTGGGCCTGTGGTTGGGCGGTCGCGGGTCCCACGGCCACGACCGACGCCAGGGCGAGCGCGAGGGTGCTCGCTGTAAGCCATTGATTCATGGGTCGATAGGAGAGCAGAAGGGTCCTCGAGCGGCCGGCGGCCAGGAAAGAGCGTCTCCATCTCGAATAAGGATACCAGAGCGGCGGCCAAGCACGAAGCCGCCCAATAGGTTAACTATCGGCAGGAACGGTTGGTTCCGCAGGGGAAGCTGCCATCCGGGCGTTCTGATGCCGATACGGAGCGGCGGGGTGCCTCGAGGGAGGGGGGCGAAGGCGGGCGGCGAGTTCCGGTCGGGCGGCGGACGCCGGTCCGGCCTGGCGGCCGAACCGGCGCTCCCCCCTTGAATCGGGTCTTACTGAGTCGAAGTAGAGGTGATCACGACCGCGTCGTTCGTCGCGTCGATGGTGCAGGCGCCGCACTGCGTCGCGTTGCCGTTCGCGTCGAACATGCAACCCCACAGATCCACTTCCGCCTGCAGGGAATCGGCCTCGCCGACACCCTGGACGTACCAGCCGGATCCGACCGGCTGATTGGCGTCGTTTCCGGTCCCATAGAACGCGATCAGCATGGCGGTGGCGACGACTCCGTCCGCGACGACCGCGTCGTCCTCGGTATATCCGTAGAGAATCTTGTCCTCATCGTCCCAGATCCAGTCGACCTGCTCCTCATCGCCGTCGCCGTCAATGTCCGACATCGCTACCCAGGAATCATCGGTGTCGGAGGCGTTGTTGGAGGTTCCGGCGCTCAGGCTTCCGCTTCCCGCCGAAGTTTCCTTCGTCGCGCCGGCGGGAGCGGTCGGCGACGCGGCCATGGCCATCGCGGAGGCCGACGGCTTGATCTGCTTGCCGGCGGCAGGCGTGGTCATCGAACCGTCGCCCATGTCGCTGGTGGCGGTGTCGGTCTTCTTCGAGCACGAGATGGCCAATGCCGCGACCAGCGCGAGCGCGAAGATGAAGGAAATTCGCTTCATGCTCTCCCTCCTTAGAGTGAGTACGACCGGCGGGATTGCCGGCAATTGGGGCGGTGCGCATTGTAGCCGAAGCGGGGGGGCTAGGGAAGGATTTCCCACAAGTTCTAAAACCTTGCCGCGCCGAGCGTTGTATGGGTCAACGACCCCTCCAGGTCGGCCATCCGGAACCAGACCGCGTGGAGCGGGCTCCCCATGCGCTGCCCGGCGTTCACGCAAATGGTGGCGCCGAGTCGATCGGCGAATCGTCCGGAGATGTCCGGAGACTCGTGAATGTGTCCGTGGAGCCCGAGGAGCGGGCGCCGGCGCTCGAGAAAGCGGCGCGTCTCCTTCGAGCCCACGTGGACGCCCTTCGCGATTTGATCCAGGGCGGTGCCGTACGGCGGGCCGTGGAACACGCAGACGACGCGCGTCTCCCCTGCGGGGAGCGCCCGGTCGATCGTGTCCAGATCCGCGGCCATCGACTCCTCGCGCTCCCGGCCCGCGAACGTGAAGGGGGCGAGTCCGCCGTCCGGCGCGCTCCGATATCCGTCGAGCCGCGCGCCCGGGGAGAGCTCCTCTTCCCACCGGTCCCAATCCTTCATGCCGAACGGCGTCATCGGGACGGACGCAAGGCCCGCGATCCACGTGCCGTCGAGAAAGGGCACGACCCGGCCATGAATGTGGTGGAGCCGCTCGATCCCCGCGCCCTCGATCTCGGGGAGGCTCGCCTTCCAGTCGTCGTTCCCGAAGATGTAGTAGAGGTCCGCCTCGCGCTCCTGCAGGAATGCCCTGATCTGGGGAAGCAGGACGCGGGCGATGAACCGGCGCTGCGTCGCCACGTCGCCGTGGGGCGCCAGGTCGCCGCCCAGGATCAGGGCCCGCGCCTCGAGTCGGCGCGCGAGCCGGAACAGCTCGGCGTAGTGCGGCTCGCTGCCGTGCAGGTCGGAGGTGTAGAGGACGTCGGCGACGCGCGGGGGATCAGTCTTCGGCACGGACTTCCGTGAGCATCCAGCGCCCGCCGGTCGCCGCGGCGGCGAACTCGACCTTGACGTCCCGCGTTCCTCGCCTCCCGCCCCAATTCCCGGTCCATCGCCCCGTGGCGCGCGCGGTTCCCTTCTTGTTGACCTCCAGGCGTACCACGCGAAATTCGCGCGTCTCGACCAGGCGGAGCTGATCGCGGAACAGGAAGGCGGCGGCGCTTTGGGTGACGGCCGACGTGAGCGGGGCCCCTGGTTTCAAGCCGATCCGAACCACGGTGGTGTCGACCATCGAGGCGAGCCGCTCCGCGTCCGACGCGGCCCAGGCGGCTTCGACGGCGGCGAAGAGCTGGAGCGCGGTGCTGTCCGTGGGAGCGGTGGCATCGGCGCGTGGAGCCGCCGTGGCGAGCCATGCAAAGGCCGCGATCAGGAAGGTGCGAATCATCCCACTCCCCTCTTCGCTGCTACTTCTTGCCGCGGGACCCCGCGCGCTCGAGGTAAAGCTGCGTGTCGAGGGCGAGCGCGCTCGCCACGTAGACCGAGGAATAGGTCCCGAACACGATCCCCACCAGCAACGTGAAGGAGAAGTCGTGGATCACCTCGCCGCCCAGGAAGTAGAGGGCGAGGACGGTGAGCGTCACGGTGAGGGAGGTGATGACGGTCCGGCTCAACGTTTCGTTCACCGCGAGATTCATGACCGTCTCGGGCTTCTCGCGGCGGAGCGCCTGCTTGCGCTCGCGGATCCGGTCGAAAACCACGATCGTGTCGTTGATGGAGAACCCGGCGATCGTGAGGAGCGCCGCCACGACCGTCAGCGTCACCTCGCGATTCGCCATCGAGACGGCGCCGAGCGCGATGAAGACGTCATGGAAGAGCGCCACGACCGCGCCGCCCGCGTAGCGCCAGTCGTAGCGGATCGCGACGTAGATGAGGATGAGGCCGAGCGCCAGGAAGACGGCCTTGATCGCCGCCCCGCGCAGCTCGCTCCCGACGCGCGGTCCCACCGCGTCCACGCGAAGGATCTCGATCTTAGCACCGCTCTGCGTCGCGCGGATCGCGTCGGAGATGGCGCGGGCCGGATCCGACCCGACTGTCGTCGCCCCGATCCGGATGAGGAACTGGCCCGGCTCCTGGAGCGCCTGGATCTCACCGCCGACGAAGCCGGCGCGGTCGACCGCGGCGCGGACCACGTCGGCCGGCGGCGCCGGCGTCACCGCGATCTCGAGCAGCGTTCCCCCGGTGAAATCCACGCCGTAGCGCGGGCCGCCGTGAAGGATCAGGGAAACGGCCGAAGCCAGCACGCAGAGCCCGGACACCCAATAGGCGATGTGCCGGCGGCGCATCCAATCGACATTGACTCCATGCAGGATCTGGAACACGAGTTTCCCTCTAGATGCTGATCTTGCTGACCTTCCGCCGGAGCGACCAGGTGTCGAAGATCATCTTCGAAACCCCGACGGCGGTGATCATGTTGATGATGAGACCGATCGAAAGCGTGATGGCGAAGCCGCGGATCGGACCGGTGCCGAACCACATGAGGGCGACCGCGCTCAGCAGCGTGGTGACGTTCGCGTCCACGATCGTGCGATAGGCGCGCGCGTAACCGGTCTCGATGGCGGCGAGGACCGTCTTCTTGTGGCGAAGCTCCTCGCGGATCCGCTCGAAGATGAGGACGTTGGCGTCCACCGCCATGCCGATCGTGAGCACGATGCCGGCGATGCCGGGCAGCGTGAGCGTCGCGTGGAACCCGGCCATCACCGCGAGTAGCCCCAGGATGTTGAGCAGGAGCGCCATCACGGCCACCACGCCGGAGAGTTGGTAGTAGAACACCATGAACACCACGACCATGAGCGCGCCCACCGCGCCCGCGGTGAGCCCCTGCTGGATCGAGTCCTCGCCCAGCGAAGGGCCGACCGTCCGCTCCTCCACGATGTGGACCGGCGCGGGGAGCGCGCCCGAGCGGAGCACGATGGCGAGGTTCTGCGCTTCCTCCTCAGTGAAGGAGCCGGTGATCGAGCCCTGGCCGCGGGGGATCCGCTCCCGGATGGACGGAGCCGATTGGACCCGATTGTCGAGCTCGATGGCGAGGCGGCGTCCCACGTTGGCGCCGGTGATATCGGCGAAGAGGGCGCCGCCGCGGTTCGTGAGGTTGAACGACACGCCGGGAGCGCCGGGGCGCTCCTGATCGAGGTCGAGGCGCATCTGGGCGCTCGCGACCTCGGTGCCCCGCATCAGGGGATCCTTGCTCAGGACGTAGAACGCGCGGACGCTCCGGCCCTGGGCATCGGTCTCGTGGGAATCCCAAGCGAGGCTCGATTCGAGGGTGAAGGTCGAATCGGCGCGGACGACCCCCACCATGGAGTCCACGGCGGCGACGTTCTCGCTCAAGACGTAGCTCTCGGAGCCTTGGGCCAGGACCAGGAATCGCGACGTGAACGGATGGAGAATCGAGTCCGCGGCCGTGGAGTCCGGGATGCCGCCTGTGGACTGGATGGCGAAGAACTGGTCGATGCGCGAAAGGGTGGCCCTAGACTCCTCGTCGGTCTTCACGAGCTTGAACTCGAGGAGCGCGGTCTGGCCGATCAGCTCCTTGGCCCGCGACTGGTCCAGTAACCCGGGGAGCTGGACCAGAATCCGGTCGTCCCCCTGCTTCTGGATCGAGGGCTCGGCGACGCCGAACTGGTCGATGCGGTTCCGGATGATCTGCATCGCCTGGTCGACCGCGTTCCGGGCTTCGACTGCGCCCAGCTTGGACTTGTCCACCTCGAGCAGCAGGTACATGCCGCCCTGGAGGTCGAGCCCGAGCTTGATCGCCTTCTCCCGAAGGGTGGCCAGCTTCTGGAGGCGAGCCCGCTCGGTCTCGTTCGTGGCCGCCGCGGGTCGAGCCTGGAGCACCTCGCGGCGCTTGTCCGGGCTCATGGCATAGAACTGGAACGTCGGCCACAGCGTGTAAAGGCAGACGGCGACGCCGATTAATGTGAAGAAGAACTTCTGCTGGTCGCTCTTGGTCACGAACCCCTCGAAGCCTGCGTATCGGGCAGAAGCCAGGACAGAGACGGGGCAGCCTACAGAACGGACTCCACGAAGTCAATGCCGCAAGTGCATATGGACGGCCCTTCGCCGCGATCGGGGACCCCGGGCCGCCTTGGCCCGCCCTAGGCGGCCTCGATCGCGGCGATCATCTCGCGGACGGCTTTCCCGATCCCGACCTCCACCGCGCGGGACACGATCGAATGGCCGATGCTCAGCTCGCCGAAGGGGTAGCGCTGGAGCAGGACCCCCACGTTCGCGACCGTGAGGCCATGTCCCGCGTGGGGCTTGAGACCCGCCGAGGCGAAGCCCTGGGCCGCCCGCTCGATCCGCCGCAGCTCGCGGTCGATGTGATCGGCTCCGCGCGCGTTCGCGTAGGCTCCGGTATGGATCTCGACGATGGTGGCCCCGGTCCGCCGGGCGGAGTCCGCGATCCCCTCCTCCGGATCGAGAAAGAGGCTCACGGGAATCCCCGCCCCGCGGATCAGAGCGCATCCGGCCGCGATCGCGTCCTCGCCCCGCTTGAGATCGAGGCCCCCCTCGGTCGTAAGCTCGGCGCGCTTCTCGGGCACGAGCGTCACGCGGTCGGGACGAACGGCGATGGCGATGGCGACCATCTCGTCGGTGAGCGCCATCTCGAGATTCATGACGCCCCGGCCCAGCGCCCGGAGGCGCCTCACGTCCTCGTCCTGAATGTGGCGGCGGTCCTCGCGCAGATGGACCGTGATGCCCGCCGCGCCCGCGCCGAGCGCCAGCTCGGCCGCGCGGACCGGGTCGGGCTCGTCGCCGCCCCGCGCCTGGCGAAGGGTCGCCACGTGATCCACGTTGACGCTCAGCTCGGTTTTCGTAGGACCTCCCTCGTCCGCGCCCTCAAAGCACGAGGCGCGATGCGGGCACCACCTCGATGCCCTGCTCGATCCACTTCGCCCGCTCGGCCTCGATCACCGTCAGGAACAGGTAGCTCGCCTTGAACGTGACCGCGAGGGTGCCTCGCTGGATCGCGGTCTGGACGAGCTGCTTCAGGCGGGCCCTGACCGCCGCGGTGGTCGTCCCGCTCCCGTCCAGGGTGCCCCCCAGCGGGATCGTCCTCGCGCCGATCTCCTCGCCGACCTCCTCCACCAGGCTCGGGCCGGCCCCGTGGGCGTCGATGAAGAGGAGATTCCGCCGCTTCACCTCACCGAGGACGGCCCGAATGACGTCCGGATCGTTCACCGCGGCGCTCCCGAGCCGCGTGATGACCCCCTGCGCCGAGCCGACCGTCGAGAGGCATCGATTGATCCGCTCCTCGATCTCGACGCGGGAGAGATCGAGGAGGATCGCGTCCTTGCCCGGATCCACGTTCGGGTAGCCGAGCGGCTCCATCGGGAGCCGCAGGAAGATCTCGCGCCCCGCCGCTCGAAGCGCCCGCGAGGCGCGCGCCACTCCCGGCTGGTCGGGGCGGAGCGCGACGGTGAAGGGGATCCCGCTTGTCTCGATGGACTGGAAGAGCGGCTCGGTCGCGCGTCCGATGTCCAGCACGACGAACGCGATCCGGGTGCCGGCGTCTGCGATCTCCGGATTCGGCTCCACGACGATGGCGTGGGTGGCTCGATCCCCGTATCCCACGCGGAGCTGGAGCGCGACCCCCGCGGTCTGGGCCGGCAGCTCCCTTCCGCTGATGACGCGGCCGCCGAGGATACCGATCGCCTGGGTTACCGCGTCGTTGATGCGGAAGAGCGAGGCCCGGGGCGGCACCTCGATCACCCACTGGACCGGGGCGCGCCCGGTACCCGCCGCGGCGGCGGCGCCGCTCCGCTCGTCGATCCGCGACCGATCGATCCCGATCTCCTCGAGCGCCCCACGAAGGGTTCGGCTCGTGAGCCGGATGAGGGCGGCCCGGTCTCTCGGGCGAAAGACGCGGAGGAAC
>Ga0184639_10000069_pt1 | contig 35411 bp, 30 predicted proteins | sample PLM31_170_b2_FD_133155 | JGI IMG/M metagenome (GOLD analysis project Ga0184639, IMG submission 133155) | Groundwater sediment microbial communities from an aquifer in East River, Colorado, USA - PLM3-1_170_b2 | ecosystem: Environmental > Terrestrial > Soil > Riparian zone | place: USA: East...
CTCACCGATCCGGGAGACATCTCCACGTTGAGCTTTAGGATTCGGATCGCGTCGTCGTAACGGTCCCTCTCGGCGAGCATGGCGCCCAGCTCGAGAAGGCTTCCCTCACCGAAATCGTACGAGCTCCGACCGTAGTACCGGGTGCGCAGGTGTTGGTATGCCGCGATCGTGGTGTCCACTCCGGTCGAATCGTAAGCCGCGGTCAGCTCCTCGACCAGCGTTGCGGGGCGTGGCCGGCCGTCGTGGCACGTGTGGCACCACATGTTCACGCGCCTCGATCCTGTCAGCTTCATCTTCTTGAGATCGGCGTTGATGTCGCCCAGCATGTTGAGCATGTCGCGCGCGATCTGCTTTTTGGGATTATCGTCCGACGCGAAGTCGAACGTGGAAAGCGGCGCTCCCTCCTTCCCGACGTGACAGTAGGGGCAGCGGACTCCGAGCGCCCGCGTGAACCCGGTCATTACCGCTCGAAGCTTTTCAGGAGGCGAATCTTCCGGGAGCACTTTGAGGTTTTTGGCCTTCGACGGCCAATCCCAGGTCGGCTGGGCGTGGGCTCGGAACCCGGCGGCAAGCGCCGCCGCGGCGAAGACCGGCAGGCCGACGCGAATCAGCGGATTGAGTCTGGGCACGTTCGCGGCTCCTCCCCGGCAGGAGGAACGAAGCATAACACTCCACGGGTCAGCCGAGGATGCCGCGAATCTTGCTGATGGTGTCCCAGCCGCGTGTGGTGGCCGGCATGCCGAAGGTCTTCTCGACGACCTCGTTGGGATAGATCAGAGCGCTGCCCAGCGGGCGCGCGAGGCTCAGCGCGAAGCGTCCGGAGACCCCGATGATCTTGAGCTCCCACTTGGCGCCTTCGGGCCGGCTGATGGGAAGTCGAGGAAACTTTCGAGGTGGCTGTTCGAGGATGCTCACGTAGCGACGCACGCCACGCGGGAGCGATCCGCCGTGATCCCCCTCTTGCTCTACGAGGCAGACGAGATCCCGCGCCGGGCAGATCATCAGCTGAGTCTCGAACTGCAACCCCTGAAGCAACGTCGCGCGCAGCTTTGCTTCGCTGACCGCCCGGCGAACCACGAAGGTTCCCGCCGCGCCGACGTTAATGACGTCCAAGTCCGCCAGCTCCCTCGCGAGGGCGCTCGGGCGGAAGGTCTTGTGCCCTCCGACGTTGACCCCCCTCATGAACACGACCCATGCCGCCATCAGCGAAACCTCTCGAGCGATCTTGCGATCAGGTGCTCGGCCCTCAGCCACCGCGTCGCGGGAAAAAACGGCCGGTCCGTTCCATGTACCCTCGATAGGCGTCGCCGAATCGCGCCAGAAGCCTTTCCTCTTCCCGCTTCGTCCGGACAACGAGGAGCGAAATGGCCACCACGCCGGTAACGAATAGAAACCAATTCGCCGCGACGAGGGAGTTGGCGAGGATCACAAGCGCAGTGGCGTCGTAGAACGGATGGCGGACCCAACGATAGGGACCGTACGTCACCAGGGTGTGTTCTCTCCTCGTGACGACGGTATCGGTCAAGTTCTTCCCCAGGCTCCGGAGGGTCCAAATCAGCAACCCCCCCGCGAAGACCCCGAGGCCGACGCTGGTCCAGCGCAACCATTCCGGAAGCGCCACCGAGGACCACGCCATCCAGGATGGATTCACCATGTAGGCAAAGAGTCCCAGGATGCTGGCGATCCCGACTGGCCGGATCGTGAGCAGAAGGAGGAGCCCCTCCTGGCGGCGATCGAGCTTCTCTCCGGTGGCCTGGGATCGGATCCGATGGTAGGCCGCGATCGGGAAGACGATCAGAGCGCCGATGATGAGGATGGCGCGGAACGTCTGCTCGTGATTCATGCCTCGTTCGCCAGCATCTGCTCGAGCGTCTGACGGCGGCGCACGAGGCGGAACTGTCCCTCCGAATCGCGAATCACTTCGGGCGCGGCGGGATAGGAGTTGTAGTTGATCGTCGACATCGCCGCACAGTACGCGCCGGCCCCCCCGATCAAGACCAGGTCCCCGATCTCGGGCCGCGGGACCTGACGCGGCGCGATCGTCCCGGCATCGCCGGGCGCGGGCGTGAGCAGATCCCCCGCCTCGCAGCAGGGGCCGACGAACACGACCGAGGCCGCCCTCCGCCCGTCAGCGAGGACGTCGATCGGATGCTGCGCGCCGTAGAGCGACGGGCGCGCGACCTCGGTCATGCCCGCGTCGAGCTTGGCGAAGAGATACCCGCCGGCCCCCGTGTCCACCACGTCCACGCAGGTCGCCACCACGACGCCCGCGTTGGCCACGAGGTAGGCCCCTGGTTCCACTTCGAGATGGAGCGCGCGACCCGTGCGCCGCTTGAAATCCACGAATGCTTCGCGCGCGACCGCGCCGAGCGCGGCGAGGTCGGTCTCCTCCTCGCCGGCAACGCGCGCGACCTTGAAACCGCCCCCCAAGCTGACCGTCGCCACCTCGGGCAGCCGCCCCGCGAGATCGAGCACGAGCCGGGCCGCGCGGGCCCAAATCGCCGGATCGCTCCCGGAGCCGATGTGGGCGTGGAGGCCGCGAATCGTCACCCCTCGCCGGACTGCCAGCGACCGCGCATCCTCCAGATATTCATGCCAGATCCCGAAGCTCGCGGCAGGACCGCCCGTATTCACGCGGTGGCTCGAGCCGCTGCCGAGGCCCGGGTTCACCCGAATGGTCACGTCGCGGCCCGAGCAAAGTTGGCCGAAGCGATCCAGCTGATGGAGCGAGCAGGCGTTGTAGAGGATCCCCTCCGCGACGAACTCCTCGAGCCGCGAAGATGGCACCTGCGATGTCAGCATGATCCGCTCGGGCGAGAAGCCAGCCCGGAGCGTGCGATCCACCTCGGGATCGCTGGAGGCGTCGATGTGGAGTCCGAGGTCGCGGAGGATGGCGAGCACGCCCCGATTGGAATTCGCCTTGAGGGCGTAGCGGACAATGAGTCCGTACGCGTGCGGAAACGCGAGCGCCCGACGCGCGGCCTCGTCGATGGCCGCGCGGTCGTAGACGTAGCAGGGGGTGCCGTACCGTTCGCGAACGGACACGGCCTCGGCGGGCGTCAGGAACATCGGGCGAGCCGCCCGGCTAGCGGCTGGCGACCTGGGCCGGGCGGGAGTGGGGTTGCCGCTGCACGTTCTCGTCGCGCCCGGAGCCGACCGAGACGAGCCGGATCGACACTCCAGCCAGCTCCTCCAGCCGATCGAGGTACCGGCGCGCTTCGCGAGGAAGATCGTCCCACTGGCGCGCACGGCTCGTCGGCGCCTGCCATCCCTGGAAGCGCTCGCAGACCGGTTCGGCGGCGTTCAATTCGGCGAGCGACTCCGGCAGCTCGGTCACTCGAGCACCCCGGATGTTGTAGGCGGTGACCGCCTGGACTTCGGGCAGCGCGTCGAGGATGTCGAGCTTTGTGATCACGAGCTGGGTGAGCCCGTTCACCCGCACCGCGTGGCGGATGGCGACCACGTCGAACCAGCCGCAGCGGCGCGGCCTTCCGGTGGTGGCGCCGTATTCGTTCCCTTCCTCGCGGATCTTCGCGGCCAGCTCCCCCTTGAGCTCCGAGGGGAACGGGCCGTTGCCCACCCGCGTCGCGTACGCCTTGGCCACCCCGATCACGTCGGTGACGTGGGTCGGTCCGATGCCGACGCCGGTGCAGGCGCCGCCGGCGACGCAGCTCGAGGACGTGATGTAGGGATACGTACCGTGGTCGAGATCGAGATGCGTTCCCTGCGCGCCCTCGAGCAGGATCCGCTTTCCGCCCGCGACCGCGGCCGCGATCTCCCGCGAGACGTTCACCGTGATGGGCCGGAGCATTTCGGCGTCGGCCTCACAGCGCGCGAGCACCTGATCCAGCGGCTCGACCGGGGCGTTCTGCCCGACGAGGAGGAGCGTGCGCTCGCGCAGGCGGCGAATCCGCTCCACGCGGATCTCGGCGTCGAGAAGATCGGCGACCCGGAGCCCGACGCGGCCCGCCTTGTCGGTGTACGCCGGCCCGATGCCGCGGCCGGTGGTCCCGATCGGGGCCTCGCCACCCTCGCTCTGCCGCTCCTGGACCCGGTGGTCGGGCAGGATGACGTGCGCGGAGCCGGAGACGAAGAGACGACCCTCGACCGAGATCCCCTGCTTGACCAGCGAGTCCCGCTCTTCGCGAAGCGCCGCGGCGTCGATCACGACGCCGTTTCCGATGTAGCAAAGCGTCCTCGGCCGGAGGATGCCGGACGGGATCAAGTGGAGGACGAATGTGCGGTCGCCGAAGCAAACGGTATGGCCCGCGTTCGGGCCGCCCTGATAGCGGGCCACCACGTCGGCGTCCTGGCTCAGCAGGTCGACGATCTTGCCCTTCCCCTCATCGCCCCACTGGGCCCCCACGACAACTCGGCACGACATGAGTGATCTACCTCCAAACGAAAGGCCGCGAGAACGGAATGGCCCTCGCGGCGCCGTGACTCCGGCAGAGCCGATCTACAGTAGCAAATTGGGGGGGGGATGGTCAACGGCTCCCGGGCGTCAAACCGGCAGCTCGGCCGGTCGCGGCACGGGATGCAAGCCACTAAATTATATCGGGTTAGACCTCGCTTCCGTTCTTCCGGAAGACCTCCATGAAGTAGGCGAGAGCCTCGTCGAGGCTGTCGGCGACGCGGGCGGCGGGGAGCTGCTCCCGGAGCGCCCCGACGGGCCGGTAGAGAACCGGGTAGTCGGCCATCTGGAGCAGGGTGAGGTCGTTCAGGCTGTCCCCCATGCCGACCACCTTGAACCCGGCGTGCCTGAGCCCCTCGAGGAGCATCGCCTTCCGGCCCCGGATCCGGAGCTTCCAGCCGACGATGTGCCCGCCGGCGTCGGTCTCGAAGCGATTGGCGAAGAGATTGAAGCCCCCCAGCCGCTCCACGAGGGGCTCCGCGAACTCGTGGAACGTGTCGGAGATGATCATCACCTGGCAGTACCGTCGGATGCGCTTCAGGAACTCCTGCGAGCCCAGGTACGGCTGAACCTCATGCGCGACCTTCTGAACCCGCGCCAGGGTCAGGCCGGTGCGCCGGAGCGCGCCGACACGGCGCTGCATCAGCTCCTCGAAGTCGCCGGTGTCCCGGGTGGTGAGGGCAAGCTCCGGGAGATCGAACTGCTCGCCCAGGTGGGGCCAGATCTCGGGCGCAAGCACGCCCTCCAGGTCGATCGCGGCGATCATTGGGCGCCATACTAGGGCCGCCACGGTGTGCGGTCAAACACTTGCGGAGCGAAATAGAGAGGGGAGAAGCCGTTTCCGACCTCCCCCCAATTTCTCCGGTGGACTGCTGGGATTCGCCAGTCCCGCGAAGGCTAGAGCGCTCTACACGCGACTAGCTACAGCCACCTCCGCAGTTCAGCACATCTGATTTGCCATACCGTTGCACTGGACCACCTCCTTTCCGCGTTAGGAGGAATGCTCCTACCGGCAAGGGATGGCTGTCAACGGGAATTCTTTTGGTCGTGTCCCTCCGGGTGCCAGGCGAAGATCGGGGTGATTTCGAACCCGAAAATCCATCCTGGATCGGGCGTGCCGGCGGGCCGCGCGGCGTACTTCCCCGCCTCCACCGAGAGGCTGATCGGCCGTTTCCCGATCTTGACGAGCTTGCCGAGCTGGACTCCCAAGGGGACCGTGGCCGCCCCTCCGTCTTCCCAATCGAACGTGATGCTGTAGTCGCCGAGGCCGGCGAACCAGCCCTTCGGCATGTTGTACGTGAGCGTGGGGATGACGATCAGCTCGTTGACATCCGCCCGATTGGAATCGCCCGCGAAGGAGATCGGGTTTTCCAAGACCACACCGACGACCAGGTTCTTGAGCTTGCTGTAGACCAAGGCCGCCGCGGGCCCGGCTTGCCATTTGCCCGCGCCGAGCAGCGCTGACGAGGCCGTCGGGAAGACGAGCGCGAATCCGACACCGTACCGGCCAAAGGGTGCCTTGATCGTGGCCAGATCGAAGAATTCCAGGTCCCCGATCCCGCTCGCACTCGCGGGTTCCGGAAGCGTCACGAGAACCGGCATCGTGATCTTGATCAGCTGAACGAATGGCAGGGCGTCGAATGGACCTACGGGAAGTACCGGCTGGAACTCCAAGGCGTTGGTCGCGCCGTCCGTCCCGGCCACTTGCGGCAGGAGAACGTCGCGGACCTGAAGGTAGGTCAGGGGCGCGGCGGGATTGTTGACTTCGCTCGCGAGCTTCTGCGTCGGCGTTTGCCCGTCGCCCGAGCTTCCGGCTGCTGAATCTTGCGCCGCCGCCGACGGATTCGCGCTGCCATCGGCTTGCCCGGCCGCGTCCGTGGGCGCCGCAGCGGCGACGCACAGCGCGATCAAGAGCCCGCGAAGGATCAGCTTCGCCTGTCGCGAGGAGAGGGCGATGCGGCTTCCTGTGTGTCCGCGCTCGTCATGCCCGCGAGGAGGAGCTTCACGATCTCCTCCCCCACGGCCTCTTGGGCTTCCACGGTTGCCGCGCCGATGTGGGGTGTAAGGACCACGCGCGGATGGGCGAGGAGCGGCGAGCCCTTGGGGGGCTCCTCTGCGTAGACATCGAAGGCGGCGCCGCCCAAGGCGCCGGAGTCGAGCGCTGAGATCAGGGCGGCCTCGTCGACCAGCCCCCCGCGGGCCGCGTTGACGAAGACGGCGCCGCGCCGCATCCGCGCGATGGCGTCCGCGCCGATCATGCCGCGGGTCCCCGGCGTGAGCGGCGCATGGAGGGTGAGGACGTCGGCGCGGGCGATGACCGCGTCGAGGGCGAGGGGCTCGACACCCATCGCCCGGGCGTCCGCGTCGGAGACCAGCGGGTCGTGGCCCACACAGGTCATCTCGAACGCGCGGGCGCGCTGCGCGACTGCGCGGCCGATCTTCCCGAGCCCGACGATGCCGATCGTCTTCCCGCGAAGCTCGCGCCCCATGAAGCGGGACTTCTCCCACTCGCCCCGCCGCATGGAGGCGTCGGCGGCCGGCATGTGGCGGAAGAGCCCCAGGAGCAGCCCGAACACCAGCTCGGCCACCGCCACGGCGTTCGCACCCGGGACGTTCAGCACGGCGATGCCGCGCTCCTTCGCCGCGGCGACGTCGATGTTGTCGAGCCCGGCCCCCGCGCGCGCGATCCACCGGAGCTTCGGCGCCGCGTCGATCAGGCGGCGGGTCACCTTGGTCGCGCCTCGGACGATCCACGCGTCGATCGAGGGGACCAGCGGGAGGAGTTCGGCTTCGGAGAGGCCGCGGCGCTCCTCGACCGAGACACCCTGCGCCGCGCGCAACAGGTCGAGTGCGCGGGCCGAGAGCGGGTCGCTGACGAGGACGCGGCGGGTCACGGGCTCTGGCGGTTCATCGGATGCGTGGTCCCGGGCTCGACCGGAACGGTCCCTACGCCACCCGCACGGGAGCGCCGGCCCCCGCGCGGCGGAACGATTCCTGGGCGGCCTTGACCGCGATTCCCGGCTCGAGCCGGTAGCCGTGATCCAGGAGCGCCGATTCGAACGCGCCCACGAGGCGCAGGATGTCCCCTTCGTCGTAGTGGCCGATGTGCCCGAGCCGGAAGAGCTTCCCCTTCAGGTGATCCTGCCCGCCGGCGATCTTGACGCCGTAGCGCTGCTCCATCGTCTTGGGCACCGCGCCGCCGTCCACCCCGGCAGGCACCGTCACCGCCGTAACGGCGTTCGAAGGCACCTCCGAGAACAGGCGGAGCCCGAGCGCCGTCGCCGCGCGGCGCGTGGCGTCCGCGTTCCGCTGGTGGCGCGCGAAGACCTGCGTCCGCCCTTCCTTCGCCATGAGCGTGGCGGCCGCGTGGGTCGCGAGCACCAGCGTGATGGCGGGCGTGAAGGGCGTGTCCCCCTTCTCCAGCGCCGCGCGCGCCTTCGCCAGGTTGAAGTAGAAGCGCGGCAGGCGCGCCTTCTCGGCGAGCGCCCACGCGGACGGCCCGAAGCAGACGAAGCCCAGTCCCGGCGGGATCATGAGCCCCTTCTGCGAGCCCCACACGACTCCGTCCAGGTCCGACTGGTCGAAGCGGAGGTCGTACACGCCGTAGCTCGTGACCGCGTCGATCACGGTCGCGACGCCGCGCGCTTTCGCTGCGCGGGCGATGTCGTGCACCGGGAAGAGCGCCCCGGTCGAGGTCTCGCTGTGCGTGAGGTAGAGAACCTTGGCCTTCGGGTGCGCGGAAAGCGCCGACTCCACCTCCTCCACCGTCGCCACGCGCCCCCACTCCACGCTGACCTTGTGCGAGGCGACGCCGTAGGCCTCGCAGATCGAGTGCCACCGGTTGCCGAACTTCCCGCCCTCGACCACGATCGCCTCATCACCCGCTGAGAGGAGGTTCGATACGGCGGCCTCCATGGCGCCGGAACCCGAGCACGAAAGCGTGAGCACCGGTTGCGTGGTCCCGAGATGTTCTTGTAAGAGGCGGGTCGTCTCGAGGAAGAGGGTGCGGTACTCGTCGGTCCGGTGGTGGATGATCGGCCGGGCCATCGCCTCCAGCACCTCGGTGGGGAGCTGGGTCGGGCCGGGCGTAAAAAGCACGCGCTTCATCGGGCGCTCCTCTGGGATGTCGGCGTCCGGGAGGGACGACTCAGTGGGCGTAGGGTTGCTGCTTTTCGTCGGCGTCGCGATGGACGATTTGGCGGGACTCGCTCCGGTTCAGCGCGATCTCGAGCACCTCGTCCATCGTTTCGACCAGACGGAAGGTTACTTTATTTCGCACGAACTCGGGGAGCTCTTTCAGGTCCTTGTCGTTCAGCTTCGGGATGATGATCGTCTTCACGCCGGCCCGCGTCGCAGCGACCACCTTCTCGCTCAGTCCCCCGATCGGGAGCACGTTGCCGAGGAGCGTGATCTCGCCCGTCATCGCCACGTCGTCCCGGGTCGGAACGCCCGTGAGCGCCGACACGAGCGCGGTGGCCATCGTGATGCCGGCCGACGGGCCGTCCTTCGGGATGGCTCCCTCGGGAAGGTGGACGTGGACGTCGATGTCCTTGTAAAACTTCTTGTCGAGCCCCAGCGCGGTGGCGCGGGACCGCGTATACGAAAGGGCCGCCAGCCCCGACTCCCGCATCGTTTCGCCCAGCTTGCCGGTCAGCGCCAGGGCGCCCGAACCCGGAACCACGCTCACTTCGACGTTCAGCACGTCTCCGCCGGCGTCGGTCCACGCGAGGCCCGTCGCTACGCCCACGCGAGAGCGCCGCTCGATCTGGCTGTCGAGAAACTTCGGCCCCCCGAGATAGGCCTGGAGCCGCTTCTCGGTGACGCCGAAGGTGCGCGACTTCCCGAGCAGCGCCTTCTTCTTCGCGACCTTCCGGCAGATCGCCGCGATCTCACGCTCGAGGTTCCGGACCCCGGCCTCGCGCGTGTACTGGTTGATGATCGCGCGGAGCGCTTTCTCGCTCACCTTGAGGTCGTTCGGCTCGAGGCCGTGCGCCTTGACCACCTTGGGGATCAGGAACTTCTTCGCGATCTCCACCTTCTCGAACTCGAGGTACCCGGGGAGGCGGATGATCTCCATCCTGTCTTGAAGCGCGGGCGGGATCGAATAGAGCGTGTTGCTCGTGGTGATGAACATGACCTGGGAGAGGTCGAAATCCACTTCCAGGTAATGGTCGTTGAACGTGTGATTCTGCTCCGGATCGAGGACTTCCAGCAGAGCCGACGCCGGATCGCCGCGGAAATCGGTGCCAAGCTTGTCGATCTCGTCGAGGAGGAAGACCGGATTGCGCGACCCGGCGCGCTTCAGCCCCTGGACGATCCGTCCCGGCATGGAGCCGATGTACGTGCGGCGGTGCCCCCGGATCTCCGCCTCGTCCCGGACGCCGCCGAGCGACATCCGGACGAATTTCCGGCCGAGCGCCCTGGCGATCGATTTGCCGAGCGAGGTCTTCCCCACGCCGGGCGCGCCGACGAAGCAGAGGATCGGTCCCTTGAGGCTCCCCGAAAGCTGGAGCACGGCGAGGTACTCGAGGGTCCGCTCCTTCACCTTCTTCAAGCCGTAGTGGTCCTCGTCCAGCACCACCTCGACGTTCTTGATGTCGGGGTTGTCCTCCGTCATCACGCTCCACGGCAGCGAGACCAACCAGTCCACGTAGTTCCGGACCACGGTGGCCTCGGGCGACATGAAGGACATCTTTCCGAGCTTGTCGAGCTCTTTCATGGCTTTCTCGTGGACTTCCTTCGGCATCTTCGCCTTCTTGACCTGCTGGACCAGCTCCTCGATCTCGGTGGAGAACTCGTTCGCGTAGCCCAGCTCCTTGCGGATCGCCTTGAGCTGCTCGTTGAGGTAGAACTCCTTCTGGTTCTTGTGGACCTGGCTCCGCACCTGCCCCTCGATCTTCCGCTCGAGCTTCAGGATTTCCAGCTCGCTCGCCAGCGTCTTGCTGAGCAGGCGGAAGCGCTCGACCACGTCGTCCTGGTCGAGGATCTCTTGCTTCACGTTCACCTTGAGGATCAGGTGGGAGGCGATCGTGTAGGAGAGGAGAACCGGGTTCGTGATGTTGTTCGCGGTCGCGAGGATCTCGTCCGGCACGCGCCGGTTGAGATGCACGTAGTCGTTGAAGGAGGCGAGCACGTTCCGCGTGAGCGCCTCGAGCTGGGCATCCTTCGCGGTGTCGTCGTGCAGCACCGTCACGGAGGCCGCCATCGAGTCGCTGGACGGGAAGAATTTCCGTGCGCGCCCGCGGCAGATCCCTTCCACGAGCACCCGCATGGTGCCGTCGGGGAGCCGGAAGAGCTGGAGCACGCGGACCACGGTCCCGACCCGGTAGAGATCCTTGGGGCTCGGGTCGGTCACCTCGGGCCGGCGCTGGGCCAGCACGAAGACGATGCGATCGCGCTGCACGGCGGCCTCGATCGCGTTCACCGACGCGACCCGGCCGACGAGGAGCGGGATGGTCATGTACGGATAGATGACGACGTCGCGAAGCGGGAGAAGCGGGATGCGGTCCCGGATCTCGAATACCTCGCCGTCGCGTTCGACGCGGGTCATGACCTACGCCTCCTTGCGCCGGCGGTCGCCGCGGAACGCGAGGATCGGCTGCGCCTTCTTCTCGATGACCTCGCGGGTGATGGTGCACCCGACCACCTCGAGCCGGGACGGGATCTCGTACATGAGATCCATCATCGACTCCTCGAGCACGGCCCGGAGCCCGCGCGCGCCCGTGCCGCGCTTCAAGGCCAGCTCCGCAGTGGCTTCGAGGCCGTCCTCGGTGAATTCGAGCTTCACGCCTTCCATGTCGAAGAACCTCTGGTACTGCTTCGTGATCGCGTTCTTCGGCTTGGTGAGGATCTCGACCAGCGAGGACTTGGCCAGCGAGTCGAGGGCGCCCACGACCGGAAGCCGGCCCACCAGCTCGGGGATCAAACCGTACCGGAGCAGGTCCTCGGGCTCCACGAGGCAGAGCAGCTCGCCCACGTTTCGGTCCTTGCGGCTCTTGATGTCGGCGCCGAAGCCCATCGACTTCTGGCTCACCCGGCGCTCCACGATCTTCTCGAGTCCCTCGAAGGCGCCGCCGCAGATGAAGAGGATGTCCTTGGTATTCACCTCGATGTATTTCTGCTGCGGGTGCTTCCGCCCGCCCTGAGGCGGTACGTTCGCGATCGTCCCTTCGAGGATCTTGAGCAGCGCCTGTTGCACGCCCTCGCCGGAGACGTCGCGCGTGATCGAGGGGTTCTCGGACTTGCGCGAAATCTTGTCCAGCTCGTCCACGTAGACGATGCCGTGCTCCGCGTTCACGACGTTGAAGTCGGTGGCCTGGAGCAGGCGGACGAGGATGTTCTCGACGTCCTCGCCCACATATCCCGCCTCGGTGAGACAGGTGGCGTCCACGATCGCGAATGGGACCTTGAGCGTGCGGGCCAGCGTCCTCGCGAGGAGGGTCTTCCCGGTTCCGGTCGGACCGATCAGGAGGATGTTTGACTTCTCCAGCTCGACGTCCTCGACGGCGCCGCCGGAATAGATCCGCTTGTAGTGGTTGTAGACCGCGACGCTCAGCGTCTTTTTCGCGCGGTCCTGCCCCACGACGTAGTCGTCGAGGACCTTCTTGATCTCGGCCGGCTTCGGTAGCGACCCCTTCGGGGTCCCTACCGCGTGATCGGTCTCGCCCTCCAAAATGTCGTTGCAGAGCTTGACGCACTCGCTGCAGATGTAGACCGAGGGTCCGGAGACGAGGCGGGAAACCTCGTCCTGGCCACGGCCGCAGAAGCTGCAGCGAATCGGGTGGGGCGAATTGACGCGCTTTTTCATGGGTGGTTCGTCGGGCTCCTAAGCCACCGGCACCGGCACCGGCTCGGGTTTCTTCGTTTCCTTCGCCAGGTCGAACTTCGTGATCACCTTGTCCACGATGTGGTAGGCCTTCGCCTCCTCCGCGGACATGAAGAAATTCCGATCCGTGTCCTTGTTGATCTTCTCCTCGGCCTGCCCCGAGTGACGGACCAGGATCTTGTTCAGCTCGGTGCGGAGCGTCAGGATCTCCTTGGTGTAGATCTCGATGTCGGTCGCCTGTCCCTGGCTGCCGCCGAGCGGCTGGTGGATCATGATCCGCGAATGCGGCAGCGCGGAACGCTTGCCCGGTGCGCCGGCCGCGAGCAGGAGCGCGGCCATGCTCGCCGCCTGTCCCATGCAAATCGTGGCCACGTCCGGCTTGATGAACTGCATCGTGTCGTAGATCGCGAGCCCCGCCGAGACCACGCCGCCCGGGGAGTTGATGTACAGGTTGATGTCCCGATCCGGATCGTCCGCTTCCAGGAAGAGAAGCTGCGCGATCGTCAGGTTCGCGACGATGTCGTCGATCGGCGTCCCGATAAAGATGATCCGATCTTTAAGGAGGCGGGAAAAGATGTCATAGGCCCGCTCCCCGCGCCCGCTCTGCTCTACCACGATGGGTACCAGCGACATGCCTATTCCCTCCTTACCCGTCAAACATCGGGAGTTGCGGCGGTCATCTTAAGCCGCGCTTTCTCCCGGAGAAGTCCAAAAATCTTACGCTCCGCAAGGTGCGCCCGGGCCCGCTCCCGCTGGGCCGGGTCTCGCCGGAGCCGTTCCGTTTCCGACGTCATTTCCTCACCCTTGGCCGCCCCGCGAAGCGCCTGGTCGACTTCCTCGTCGGAGACCGAAACCGACTCCGCGGCGATGATGGCGTCGATCAGGAGGTCTCGCTTGATCCGGCGCTCCGCCATCGGGCGGTACTCCCCCCGGAACCGGCCTTCCTCCTCCTCCGTCATGGTCCTGCTCTCATGCTTTAGACGCTGGAGAAGCTCGTCGAGATACTCCCGAACCATCGATTCAGGCAGCTCGAAGGGATTCTTCTCGAGGAGCTGGTCCACGAGCGCGTCCTCCTGCTCGCGGAGCGATCGCATGCGGGCTTCGCCCTCCAAATTGAGCCGCACGCGCGCGCGAAGCTCGGCCAGGTCGCGCATCCCCGCCACCTCGGCGGCAAAGGCGTCGTCGAGCGGCCGGATGCGCTTCTCGCGCACGCCCTTCACCTGTAAAGAGTAAGTCGCCGTGCGGCCTCGAAGTTCCTCATTTCCGAAATCGGCCGGATACGTGACTTGAAAATTCAAGTTGATCCCGCTCTTCTTCCCGAGCAGGTTCTCGCGGAATTCCGGGAGAAGCCCCTGCGCGTCCAGCTCGACGAGAGCGTCCTTCTGCTCGGTGCGGCGGATCGGCTTCCCCTTGGCGCCGAGGCGGACGTAGTCCACGAGCACGGAATCTCCCGGGCCGGCTTCCCGCTCCACCGGCGCCCAGTCGGCGGCGCGCTGGCGGAGCTCCTCGAGGGCCCGCTCGACCTCTTCGTCGCCGACCGAGAGTTCCCGGGAAGCGATCTCCAAGCCGAAGTAATCCCTTGGGGTTACGCTGGGTCTGACTTCCACCTTGGCTTCGTAGGTGAGCGGCTTTCCCTTGTCGAACCGGATCTTGTCGATGGCCGGGTAGGAGACCGGCTCCAGATTCCGCTCCTTGACCGCCCGTTCGTAGGAGCGCTTGACCGCGCGCTCGAGCACCTCGTGCTCCAGCGAGTGGCCGAACTGTACTTCGAGTACATTGCGGGGCACGCGGCCTTTCCGGAAGCCGGGCAGAACCGCCCGCTTCTGGTAGTCCTCGATGATGGCGTTGTAGTCCTCGTCGAGTTCCTCGGGCGGGACCTCGATGAGAAGCGTCCGCTCCCACGCCCCGCTGTCTCGCACATCCACCTTCAAGCCCACGCTCTCCCTTTCAAAATGGTGCGAGAGGGGGGAGTTGAACCCCCACGAGTTTCCTCACTGGATCCTAAGTCCAGCGCGTCTGCCAGTTCCGCCACTCTCGCTACGGCGTACCGGAAGATCATAGTACCAGCGAAGTGCTTGTCATTCAAGAGGATTGCCGCCCGGCCCTGGAGCCTATGGCCTCGCGGCGGGGAGAACCGCTTCGGCGACCCGCGCGACCACCTCGTAGCGGCCGAAAGAGGGCATGAGATAGGCCCCCTCGACCAATCCGCGGGCTTCCAGGAGCAGCTTCCGGCACATCTCGACGCCGACCTCGATCCCCTTCTCCCCCGCCTCGCGCATGGCCGCGCGGGCGTGGTCTGGGATGTTGATCCCGGGAACCTCGTTGTGCAGGAATTCGGCGTGGCGGTGGCTTTGAAGCGGGAGGAGCCCCAGCAGAACGGGCACGCGCATCTTCCCGATGCGGTCCAGAAAGCGGACCAGGGTCTCCAGCTCGTAGAGCGGCTGCGTCATGGCGAACTCGGCTCCGGCCTCGAGCTTCCTGCCGAAGCGCACGATCTCTTCCTCGAATTCCTCGGCGGTCGGGTTCACGGCGCAGCCGATCACGAACGTCGTTGGCTCTCCGATCGAGTTCCCGCCGATATCGGTCCCCGCGTTCAGCTTCTTCAAGATCCGAATGAGGCCGACCGAATCGACGTCGAACACCGCCGTCGCGTTCGGGTAATCCCCCGCCTGCGGCGGATCGCCGGTCAGGGCGAGGATGTTCCGGATGCCGAGCGCGTGCGCCCCCATGAGGTCCGACTGGATGCCCATGAGATTCCGGTCCCGGCAGGTGAAGTGGAGGATCGTCTCGATCCCGACTTGATGGGTGATCATCGAGGCGAGCGCGATCGAGGACATCCGCACCCGGGCCATCGGGCTGTCTGCGACGTTGATGACGTCGACGCCGGCGTTTTTCAGAAACTGCGCTCCCTCGATCATCTTCTTGGGCCGCGCGCCGCGCGGGGGGTCCACCTCCACGCTGACGACGAATTCTCCGCGGGCGAGCTTGCGGGAAAGGCGGGTCCGGTCAGCGGGATCGGCGGTCGGAGCGGTCTCCTCCGCGAGGGCCGCAGCGGGCGGCGGGGCCGAAACGACCTCCACGCCCCCGGCGGCGCCGTCCCGGGATGGCGCCCGGAGCGCGTCCCGCATCTTCCGGACGTGCGCCGGCGTCGTCCCGCAGCATCCGCCGATCAGGCGGGCGCCCGCGGCGGCGAAGCGGGTCGCGTAGTCCGCGAGGTATTCCGGCGACGAGAGGTAGACGAAGCGGCCGTTCACGTATCGCGGAAGTCCCGCGTTCGGCATCACCGAAAGCGGCAGCTCCGTCCGGCGGCGAAGGCGCCCCACGATCTCGAGGAGCGTCTGAGGACCGACGCTGCAGTTGGCGCCGAGCACGTCCACCTGCTTTCCCTCGACGGCGTGGACGACGTCCTCCGGATAGGCCCCGTAGAGCGTGCGTCCGTCCTCGGTGAAGGTGAGTTGGACCACCAGAGGCAGCGCCGTCACGCTCCGGACCGCTTCGATGGCGATGGCGGCCTCGGCGAGGTCCGTCTGCGTTTCGACGATCAGGAGGTCCACACCTCCTTCCACCAGCCCCTCCACCTGCTCGGTGTACGCGGCCAAAGCCTCCTCGCGGGAGATCGTGCCGAGGGGCGCGACCGGCTTCCCCAGGGGCCCGATCGCCCCGGCCACGAACACCGACTCCCCCACTTCCTCGCGGGCGTTCCGGGCGATCTGCGCCCCGGCCCGGCTCACGCGACGCGCGCTCTCGGTGATGCCGTGCGCGGCGAGACGGTAATGGTTCGCGCCGAACGTATTGGTCTCGATCAGCTCGGCGCCGGCGCGGATGTAGTCGCGGTGGACCCCCTGCACGATCGCCGGGTCGGTCAAGTTGAGGGCGTCGAAGGAGCGGTCGAAGGGAATGCCCCGCTCGTAGAGGAGCGTCCCCATCGCGCCGTCGGCGAGGATCGCGCCTCGCGAGAGGCGCTCGAGGAAGGGGTGTTTCATGCACTCGCCTCCATCCAGATCATCCCGCGCTCCGCGTCATTTCTCGGCCCAGACGACCAGGTCGAGACCGGATCGCGCGCGCCACGGGCTGTTCTTGCCCGGAGCCTCCAGCGGAGCGAAGATTCGCGCGAAGAGCATCGTGAGCCACCCGGTCTTCGGAACGAGAAAGCTCGGAGCCGGATGAAGATGGATCCCCGACGCGAAGACTTCGCTGAATCCGGCTGTACGGAATTGCGTCATCAGGTATCCCGCGCCAAAGGCGCGCTCGAATCCGTACTGGTGCTTCCGCCGAGACAGGCGCTTCAATGCCAGGTGGGCTTGGTACCAGAAGTAGAATCTGTTTGGAACGACGGCCAGGACCGTCCCTCCCGGCCTCGCGATCCGCCGCATTTCGGCAAGGACTCGCGCGACGTCATCGTCCTCGAAGTGCTCCAGGACCCCGGCGTTCCACACGAAATCGAACACATCGCCTCGCAGAGGGAGAGCCCGAATGTCCGCGCGCACGCCGTGGAGGCGGAAGCCTTCGTCTTCGTAGAGTTGCTGGCCGGCCTTGAGTCCATTCTGCGACCAATCGACTCCCCAGACCTCGAATCCCCGCTCGGCCAGAGCGAGCGAATCATGAGCGGGGCCGCTCCCGACCTCGATCGCACGGGTACCCGAGGGATTCTTGCGCTGTAGCAATAACCTCCGGTACGGCGCGATCGGGAACTGATCCGCCCACTCGCGGGTTATCGGCCCCTGCCAGACATCCTCCACTAGGATGTCACCATGAATCGCTGGACTTGGCGTGCGCGGAGCGGGCGCGATTCACCTTCCGGGCTTCCAGGCAGGTCCATCATCCACGTCGATGCTCTTGGAGAGATTGACCTGTCCTGAGCCGTCCGCGCTCATGCGGTAAATCTCCCGGTTCCCATCGCGATCGCTCCAGAAAAGAAGGCTGGCCCCGTCCTGGGACCACCGCGGATGCCGGTCACTCCCGGGGCTGTCCGTGATCCTCTGGGGATTCGACCCATCGGAGTTCATGATGTAGATCTCCTGATCTCCGTCACGCTCGCTCACGAACGCGATCTTGGATCCGTCCGGAGACCACGCAGGCTCGATGTCGGTCGCGACGTTGGCCGTTAGCTGGGTAACGCCGCCGCCGTCGGGATCCATCGTGTAGATCTCCCAGTCCGTATCGCGGTTGCTCTCGAACGCGATCCGTCCCCCGCCCGGCGACCAGGCCGGACCCAGGTCGATCGCGACGTCGTTGGTAAGTCGCGTCTGCGCGGAACCATCGGCGTTCATCACGTAGACTTCCCAATTCCCATCGCGAAAGCTGTTGAAGGCGATCTTGTCCGCGGGAGCCCAATTGGGACGCGAGTCGAACCCGGGCGCGTTGGTGAGCCGGACAGGCGCCGACCCATCGGCGTTCATGACGTAGATTTCCCAATCCACGTCGCGCTTGCTCGTGAAGGCGATTCGCGAGCCGTCCGGCGACCACGCCGCGTTGGTATCGTCGGCCGGATTGTCGGTGATGCGCGTTTGGCCCATCCCGTCCCGGAACATGAGGTAGATCTCCTGATTTCCGTCACGATCCGAGGAGAACGCGGCATCCACGGCTGATTGGCTCGGAACGCCGATGATATTGTTGGTTGAATCGTCGCAGCTCGTAGAAAGGGCCACCGTGACTGAAGCGAGAATCAGGATTAGAACCGGAGATCGCAAAGACCGCCGAACCATGGAACCCTCCCGCTGTAACCGATCGTCGGGCGATCGCCCATCTGCCGCGATCCCGCCTATCGCGTCGCGAACCTGCCCGAGACTGCTTCCATCGAGCAGAACATCGTACTATAATCCGCCGCTCACCACCGTCCAAAACCAGCGGGGAAACCAAGCCGAATGAACACGCTCGTCTTCCTCAAACAAGTACCCGACACCGAGACCCGGATCCAGATTCGGGACGGAGCGGTGGACACCTCCAGCGTCAAGTGGGTGCCGAACCCCTACGACGAGTTCGCGATCGAGGAAGCGCTCCGCATTCGGGAGCGGGTGGGGTCCGGCAAGGTCACGGTGTTGAGCCTCGGACCCGATCGGGTGAAGGACGCGATCAAGTACGGGCTGTCGCTGGGCGCCGACGAGGGCGTGTGGATCAAAGGCGACGGCGTGGCGCTCGACGATCCCCTCGCGGTCGGGACGGTACTGGCGGCCGCGGCACGGAAGGCCGGCTTCGACCTCATCCTGACCGGCAAGCAGGGAGTGGACCACGACGGCGCGCAGGTGGGCGTGATCGTGGCGGAGTTCCTCGACCTGCCCCACGTCTCCGTCGTGGTGAACCTCGAGGTGGACGCCGCCGCGAGGAAGGGACGCGCGAAGCGCGAAGTCGAGGGCGGGCTCGAGGTGTTCGAGTTCGAACTCCCCGCGGTGATCACCGCGCAAAAGGGGCTGAACGAGCCCCGCTATGCCTCGCTCAAGGGGATCATGGCGGTGAAGAAGAAGGTCATTCCGGAATGGACGCCCGCCGACCTCGGGGTGGATCCGGGCTCGGTTGCGCCGGAGGCCGCCGCGATCCGCTTCCTGGATGTCTCGCTTCCTCCGCCGCGATCCACCGGGACCATTCTCGATGGAGAGCCGCGCGAGGCGGCCCGCGAGCTCGTCCGCTTGCTGCGCGAAGAAGCGAAGGCGCTCTAAGTGATCGCCATTGTCGCCGAGACCAAGGAGCGCGGACTCCGGAAGATCTCCTTCGAAATGCTCGCGGAGGCGAGGCGGATCGCGTCCCTCGCGGGCGGCGTGCCGGTCGCGGCGATCGTCCTCGGTCCCGTCGCGCCCGGCGAGGCGGAACGGCTCCCGGCCCACGGCGCCGACACGGTGGTCCATGTCGAGGGACCCGCGCTCGAATCCTACGCGCCCGAAGCCTACGCCGAGGGGGTGCGGCTCGCGGTCGAGAAGCTCCGCCCCAGCGTTCTCCTATTCGGCGCGACCGCGCACGGGAAGGACCTCGCGCCCCGCGCGGCCGCCCGGTTGCGCGTCGGTCTCGCTTCCGATTGCGTCGGCTTCGAATGGACGGAGGGCGCCCTGATCGCGCGCCGTCCGATCTTCGCCGGGAAGGCATTCGCGCGTGTCGCATGGGGCCAGGCACGGCCCCAAGCCGCTTCGGTACGCCCCAACACGTTCGCGCCGCTTCCTGCCGACCCGGCCAGGAAGGCGCCGATCGAGCGGATCGCGCTCGGGGACGTGAAGATCCGCGCGCGGGCGGTGGGATTCGAGCAATCGGAAGGCGAGATGGCCGATCTCACCGAGGCGAACATCATCGTGAGCGGCGGGCGCGCCATGCAGGGGCCGGAGAATTTCGAGATCCTCCGCCGGCTCTGCAAGGTCCTCGGCGCCACCCTCGGCGCGTCGCGCGCCGCGGTCGACGCGGGTTGGATCGACCACAGCCACCAGGTCGGGCAGACCGGGAAAGTCGTGAACCCGACCCTCTACATCGCCGTCGGCATCTCAGGCGCGATCCAGCACATGGCCGGCATGTCCTCGGCCAAGACGATCGTGGCGATCAACAAGGACAAGGACGCGCCCATCTTCAAGATCGCGAGCTACGGGATCGTGGGTGACCTCTACCAGATCGTGCCCGCGCTCACGGAGGAGTTCGAGAAGCTCCTGAAAGAGTAGAGCGCCCCCGCGGAGCATGGCGCCCCGGTGCGGACGCGCCACTCCAAAGCGTGCTCTCGTGATATTCTCCCGCCCGTGACGGGAGCCTCTCGTTCCACCATTCTCGTCGTCGATGACGAGACCGATATCTGCGACCTCGTCAGCTACAACCTGGGCCGGGAGGGCTACCGCGTGCTCCAGGAGCACGACGGCAAGGCCGCGTTGGATCACGTATTCCGATCCGCGCCGGAACTCCTGATCCTGGATCTCCTCCTCCCCAAGATGAGCGGCCTCGAAGTGCTCGGAGCGATCCGAGGCGAGCCGCGAACGCGATCGCTCCCCGTGATCCTGCTCACCGCCCGGGGAACCGAAATGGACAAGCTGGTCGGTTTCGAGCGGGGCGCCGACGACTACCTCACGAAGCCCTTCTCGCCGAAAGAGCTGGTCGCCCGCGTCCGCGCCATCCTGCGCCGATCGGGCGGCGAGGCCACCAAGACCCCCGCGAAGCTGGGACCGTTCCGCATCGATCGCGCGCGCCACGAGATCCACGTCCACGACCGGGAGCTCACGCTGACGCGGACCGAATACCGGCTGTTGGAATGCCTTCTCCATGAGCCTGGGCGCGTGCTCTCACGGGAGCAGCTCCTCGACAAGGTCTGGGGGCTCGGCTACTTCGGGGAGACCCGGACCGTGGACGTGCACATTCGGCGCGTCCGCGCCAAGCTCGGCCGCGACGCGCGGCTCATCCGAACCGTGACCGGGGTCGGCTACGCGATCGAAATCGGCAAGAAGTGACCCCGCGCCGGCAAGCCGAAGCCGGACTCCCGCCCCGGCGGTGACGGCACGGGCATGAGCGCGCTCGCCGCACGGCTCTTCGCGCTCATCGCCTTGCTGCTCGGCGCCGGACTGCTCTTCGGCGGCTTCTTCCTCGACCGGCAGTCGCAGCGGGAGACCGCGCGGCTCCTCGAGAAGGAGGGGCGCCGGGAGCTCGATTTGCTGGGCGCCGCGGCGCCGAGCGCCGCGATCCTCCGCGGCGATATTCAGGTGGTCGACGGCTGGTGCGACCGGTTCGGCGCCGCGCTCGACCGTAGGATCACGGTGATCGATGGCGGCGGCCGAGTGCTGGGCGATTCGCGCGTCCCGCTCGATTCGATCGCGCTCTTGGAGACCCACGCCAATCGGCCCGAGATCCAGGCGGCGCTCCGCGGCGGGCTCGGCGAGGCGACGAGGCGGAGCTGGACCATCCGTCAAGACCTCGTCTACATGGCCGAGCGCGTCGACATCGGGGGTCCAGGAGACGGATCGGTCGCCGTGATCCGCCTCGCCATCGCCAGCTCCAAGGCGCACGAGCTGGTCCGCGGATTCCAGCGCCAGCTCTGGCTCGCGATCTCGACCGTCTATTTCGCGCTCCTCCTCTTCGGCTACCTGCTCGGCCGCCGGTTGGACCGGCGCCTGAAGGCGCTGCGCCAGGAGGCGGAGGCGCTCGGGGGGGGCAATCTCGCGGCGCGGATCCCGGTCGATTCACACGACGAGCTGGCGGGGCTCGCGCGGGTGCTCAACTCGATGGCCGAGAGGCTTGGCGCGAAGCTGGCGGAGCTGAAGACCGAAAGGGACACCCGGGACGCGGTGCTCGCGAACCTGTCCCAAGGGATCGCGCTCCTGTCCGCCGATCTCGTGATCCTGCACGCGAACGACCGCTTCTGGACCTTCGTCGGCGTCCAGCCGCCGTCTCACGGCGCCACCGCCAGGCTCGCCTCCGCCCGCCAGCCCGCGCTGGAGGAGATCGCGCTCGACGCCCTCCGAAGGGGGGTCGCCGTTCGCCGCGAAGTTTCGTTCTACGTGGACGAGAGGCGCGAGAACGAGGTCTCGATCGTTCCCGTTCCGCGGGAGGAGGGCCCCCCCGCGTGGCTACTCACGATTGAGGACTTGAAGCTGGCGCGGACGCTTGCCAACCTCCGGCGGGAATTCGTGGCCAACGTCTCCCACGAGCTGAAGACGCCGCTCACCTCGATCCGGGGATTCGCGGAGACGCTCTTGCACGGCGGCCTGGAGGACGAAGCGAATCGCTCGCGATTTGTGGAGACGATTCGGGCGCAGGCCGTCCGGCTGGAGGAGCTCGTGGAAGATCTGCTCCAGCTGGCGGACCTCGAGCGCCCCGACGCCGCCCTGGCACTCAAAGATTGGGATGTCGCCGAGGTGGTCAAGGACATGGTGGCCGGTTTCGAGGACCTGGCCGAGCGGCGCGGCCTGCGAGTGAACTTGGAGGCGTGCCCTGGCTTCATCGTCCGAATGGACCGGAAACGGATCGAGCTGGCCCTGCGGAACCTGCTCGACAATGCACTCAAGTACACGGATGCCGGCGCGGTCACCGTCTCCGTAGAGAGAAAGCTCGCGTCCGTTCGCGTGAGCGTGTCGGACACGGGTCGAGGAATCGAGCCGGAGCACCTGCCCCGGCTCTTCGAACGTTTCTATCGCGCCGAGGCGGGACGCGCTCGCACCCACGGAGGAACCGGGCTCGGTCTCTCGATCGTCAAGCACGCGGTCGAGCTGCACGGCGGCACCCTTGGCGTGGAGAGCATCGTCGGGCGAGGCAGCACCTTCTGGATCGAGATCCCCGCCGGTGGTCCCCTTCCCGGCGACGGGGTTTCGTAACACACTTGTAACATCTCCGTTACCGATCCGCCCGTCGCCGCACGATACCGTGCACTTGGAAATGTCCACCCTCGAATCGGACCTTGTCGCGGAGGCAACCTTGAACCCCGCGCTCACGCGCGCGCCTGAGGTCCGCTCAGGTCCGGCCCGCGCCGAGACCGACACGCGGCCGGCCGTGGAGGCACGCTCGCTTTCCCTCTGGTACGGCACGCACCATGTGCTCAAATCGATCGACCTCTCGGTCCCCGAGCGGCGCATCACGGCGATCATCGGGCCGTCCGGATGCGGCAAGTCCACCCTGCTTCGCTGCTTCAACCGGATGAACGATCTCTTCCCTCCGGTCCGCTACGAGGGCGCCGTGCTCTTCGACGGCCAGGACGTCCTCCGGAGCGGAACGAACCTCGTGGACCTGCGACGGCGGGTGGGCATGGTCTTCCAGCGCGCCAATCCGTTCCCTATGTCCATCTTCGACAACGTGGCGTATGGTCCGAGACTCCTCGGAGTTCGCTCGAAGCGTGAGCTGGAAGGGGTGGTGGAGGCCGCGCTGCAGAGCGCGGCGCTCTGGAACGAGGTGAAGGATCGACTTGGCCGCCCCGCGCTCGGGCTCTCGGGAGGGCAACAGCAGCGCCTCTGCATCGCGCGGGCCCTGGCCGTGAAGCCCGAGGTGCTGCTGCTCGACGAGCCGGCGTCCGCCCTCGATCCGACGGCGACGGCGAAGATCGAAGAGCTGATTCTCGAGATCGGCGCCCGGGTGACGATCGCGATCGTCACGCACAATATGCAGCAGGCGGCCCGGATCTCGGATCGCACCGCGTTCCTCATGACCGGCACGCTCGTCGAGGAGGGCCCGACGAAGATGATCTTCACCCAGCCGCGCCAGCGCCTGACCGAGGACTACATCACGGGACGATTCGGGTAGCTGATTCGCCCCTTTCCCGAAGGAAGATCATGGAACGGCATTTCCATCAGGACCTCGAAGCGCTCCGGGACCGGCTCAGCGATATGGCGGGTCGTACCGAAACCGCCCTCGTCAAGGCCATGGAGGCCCTCCGGGCCCGCAGCGCAGATCTCGCGGAGGAGGTATTCCAGGAGGATCTCGCGATCGACCGCATCGAGCTCGAGATCGAGGGAAGCTGCCTCAACTTCCTCGGCCTCCAGCAGCCGGTCGCGCGGGATCTCCGCTTCCTGGTCGCGTCAATCCGGATTTCGAACGATCTCGAGCGGATCGGGGACCACGCGGTCAACATCGCCCAGAGCGCGATCAAGGTCAGCCGCCTCCAGCACGTGAAGCCGCTTCAAGATATTCCCCTCATGGCCGAGCGGACGATCTCCATGCTGCGCGAATCGGTCACGGCCTGGTTGATCGGAGATGCCGTCGTCGCCCGGCGGATCTGCGAGCGCGACGTCGAGATCGACGGCCTGAAGGCCAAGATCTTCGCCAAGCTCTCCGGCATGATGGTGCAGGAGCCGGACATGGTGCCCTGGGCGCTCGAGCTGTTGCTGGTCAGCCGGAATCTCGAACGGGTGGCCGACCTCTCGACGAACCTCGCCGAGGAGGCCATCTTCGTGGCCGAAGCGAGGGTGATCAAGCATCACGCCGAGGAGGCGTCCGGCGCGCCGTAGCGCCCGAGGGAACCGCGTCGAGGTGAGAGAGATTCGATGAAAATCTTGGGCTCCCGGTTGGCAGTATGGCGGCTCAGCGCCGATGACGCGTACCGCTCGATCCTGGCGGCGATGGCCGGGTTCGTGCTGCTGGTGGTCGCACTGATCGTGTACGAGGCGGCTCAAGGGTCGGACCTCTCGATCCGCGCGTTCGGCTGGGGATTCCTGACCGGGACCGAGTGGGATCCGGTCAAGGAGCACTTCGGCGCCCTGCCATACATCTACGGGACGCTCGTGTCGTCCGCCATCGCCCTTTTTCTCGCCATCCCCCTGGGTGTCGGGTCAGCCGTCTTCCTGGCCGAAATCGCGCGCCCCCGGGTAGGGGCGGCGATTTCGTTCGTGATCGAGCTGCTCGCCGCCATTCCTAGCATCGTGTACGGCATCTGGGGCTTTTTCGTGCTCGCCCCGTGGCTCCGCGCTGGGGTGGAGCCGTGGCTTATCGCCAATCTTGGCTTCCTGCCGCTCTTCCGGGGCTATCCCTTCGGAATCGGCATGCTCAATGCCGGAATCGTGCTCGCGATCATGGTCGTCCCCACGATCGTGTCGATCTCCCGCGAGATCCTACTCTCGACGCCTCGATCCCTTCGCGAGGCCGCGCTCGCCTTGGGTGCGACCCCTGCTGAGGCGATCGGCATCGCGCTGGACGCCGCGCGTCCCGGGATTTTGGGCGCCGTCATTCTCGCGCTCGGCCGTGCGCTCGGCGAGACCATGGCGGTCACCATGGTGATCGGGAATACCAACCGGATCTCGGCCTCGCTCCTCGACCCCAGCGCGACCATGGCGAGCGTCATCGCCAACGAATTCAGCGAGGCGACCAGCCCCCTCTATCTCTCCTCGCTCGTCGAGATCGCCCTCGTGCTCTTCGCGATCACCATCGTCGTGAACGGCGCGGCCCGGCTCCTGGTGCGCTTGACGATGGGCGAGCGCCGTCCCGCGGCGGCAGCGGCATGAGCGAGGCCGTCTCGAGCCGCGCCTCGGGCCACATCGCCGCCCGGGCCGTCTGGAACCGAGTGGCCCTCGCCGCGTGCTACGGGGCGGCGGCGATCGTGATCCTCCCTCTAGGGTTGATCCTCTGCCACCTGATCGCGAAGGGGCTGCCCGGACTTAGCTTTGCCTTCTTCACGCGAATGCCTGCGCCGGTGGGGGAAGCGGGCGGCGGAATGGCCAACGCGGTGGTGGGCACGTTGATCCTGGTCGGGCTGGGGGCCTGCTTCGCCGTGCCGGTGGGCGTGGGGGCAGGAGTCTACCTGGCCGAGTACGGCAGGGGTCGATTCGCCGCCCTGGTCCGATACACGGCGGACCTCCTGAGCGGGGTCCCGTCCATCGTGGTCGGCGTGACGGCCTACGGGCTCGTGGTACTACCGATGGGAGGCTTTTCGGCGATCGCCGGCGGCGTCGCCCTGGGAATCCTCATGCTTCCCACGATCATCCGCTCCACCGAGGAGGTGGTGCGGCTCGTGCCGCAGTCCTATCGCGAGGCAGGGCTGGCGCTCGGAGCGCCCCGCTGGAAGGTGACGCAGGAGGTGGTGATCCCCGCCGCGCGAGCCGGCATCGTCACGGCGAGCATGCTCGCCGTGGCGCGCGTAGCGGGAGAGACCGCGCCGCTTCTCTTCACCGCCCTCGGGAACCGCTTCTGGTCGACTTCGCTCGACAAGCCGATCGCCTCGCTCCCGGTGTTCATCTACGACTACGCCCGGGCGCCATACGACGATTGGAACCGGCAGGCCTGGACGGCGGCGCTGGTGCTCGTCCTCGTGGTGACCCTGATCTCCGCCCTGCTTCGAATCACGCTCCGCCGCGTCGCCCAGCGGTAATCCCGGCGCCCCGGCCCGCGGCGCTACCCCCTCATCTCAGCGCGACGGCAAGCGCGAAGGCTCAGAACATAGCCTTAAGCAGCCGCAGGACCAATTCCTCCAGCGAAATCATCGTTAACGTCAGCGGTAACACTGGGAGCAGCGTAGCCACCGCAAGTTGCAGCACGGTTTGCATGGTGAACGGCACCAACCTCATGCCCTTGACGACTTCGATGCTGTGGCCCAGATCGGCCAGCGACTGGATGTCCGCGCTGCCGATCAGCGGCTCGTCTGCCGGCGCCCCACCGCGCAACCACTTGTTATCGAACTCGCGCGCGTAACGCTGCATCAGGGTTCCGTATTCTCGCAGTCCCGCGCGCTTGACCGCTCCGAGTCTCGGACTGAAGACCAGCAGCGGCCCGAGGATCGCGAACACCATCACGGCCACCAACCCAATGAGCTCCAGCTTAAATTCCGGCAGTTTGGCGCCTGCGTAAAATATCCGGCTCGCCATCACCCCGGCAAGCATCGCCCCTTGGGCCGCCAGCAATAGCGCGAATGCGTTGCTTACCAGCGCGAGGAAGCCCAGACCACCACACCGGTCCGCATGCGTCGGCAAGAGGTTCAGCTCGATGCGCGACACTTGCCACAGGAAGCGCGCCCAGATGAGCAGCCGAAAATACCAGCGCAGAAGAAGAAACTGGAAAATCGGCAAGCTCACGCAGCCCAACCACCAACCGGCGAGCGACGGATGCAATTTCCCATCCACCGTTGCGCCATACCAGCTGGCCACACCAAGCGCCACCTGCGTCCGCCAGATGAATCCCACCCCGACGATGTAGACGAACGCGATCAAGAGGATTTCCGCGGTGATCGAATTGCGCAGGCGCATCGCCGAGGCGACGGCCGCGTCGAACTTCGCCCGCGCCGCGTCCGGGATCAGGCCGCGCTCCAAGAACTGCCGGACCACCAAACGCATTCGCTTGTGAACGACCAATTCCGCCACGATCAACAGCGGTAGCGCCACCAGCAGGCGCACGTGCAATTCCAAGTCGTGGAAGAACGGCAGCGTGACGCTCCCGCCCCAGGCGTGTCCCTCGGCAACCGTCAACGCCAACAGCGGCGCCCATGCAAGCAGCGACAGCCCGACGACTCGGCGCCGCAATAGCTCCAGGGTGTCGCCGGCCAGGCGCGTCCGCCGCCAGAGCTGATACAATGGCCCACCGAGGACGAGCGAAAAATCCGGTTCGTTAATTTCACCACCTCGATTTCACTGATGCGCCAGGTCTTGTCGGAAAACGATTCGAGTCATCTAGCTACCGCCGGTAAGTCCAGCCGATCGTGAAGGAGAGGATGAAGTCGTTATGGGAGGCATCCTCTTCCGGCGGGCGGCTGTCGTACGAGTCGGTGAAGGTGATCCCGGCGTTGAAGTCCGTGAACAACTCGTACTTGAGACGCGTATCGAAGTTGAGGCGAACACGGCCGATCGTCGACAGGCTTGGATACACATCCAACGATGTGGAAAAATCGAGCTTGGGGCTGTCGAACCGGAAGGCGTCCCATCTCCCGCCCAACTGGGTTTCCAGGTTGGTCTGGCTATCGTTGCCCACGCCGGCACCCGACTCGGTGGGCGAGTACTCTTCCTGGGTCACCACCAGCCCGGCGAAGGCAGCCAGCTCCGACCGGTTCGACTGGTGGAGGACCCGGCCGATCCCGGCGCCGCCGGTTAGCCGGAGGATCAAGTTCAGCTGGTCGTTCTGCTCCGCCTGGACCAGCAAGCCTGTCGACCAACGTTTCGCAAGGAAGCGGGTCACATCCAATTTGAATTTGTACTGATCGGCCGTCTGAGTGGACTCCTGTCCTTGGGCGTAGGAATCGAATGAGAATGTGCTCCCGAGCTTGGGCCCGCGGTAGGCCGCTTCCCCCGCGGCGGTAAATGTTTTCGCCTCGTTGGCCTTCGCGAACGTGAAGCCCAGGTCGAGGTAGGCCCTCACCCGCTGGAAGAACCCAGCGTCGATCTTGCTCATTTCCACCACGCTCGCGATCGGCAGCGTGTCGGCCGACACGCCATAGACCGCAAGAGTACCTGCCTTGTCGATCGCCCCCAGCCGGCCGAAATACTTGGCGCCGGAAGCCAACTGGACCTCGAAGATGTGTGAGCTGGTCAGGTTCGCCACCTTGTCCCATTCGATGGCCAGCCGTCCGGCGTCGTCCGTCTTGTAGTCGAGCTTCCCGCGCGACAGCCCCATCACCTCGCCGGTAATTCGGTCTCCGTTGGGGAGGATCAGCACGTCCGTCTTCGCGGCGTGTCCCGTCACGGGGCAAGCCAGGAGCATGAGGGCGAAAAGCGGCCCGCGGCGAGCGAGCCGGCGGGCCACTCGGAAGCAAGGACGAAGAGACCACATGACCGCGCTAAGATACGAAAAGTCGGCCCCCAGCGCGAGCCGGGATTCCGCGGGGTGCCGGAGTCCACGTTCTAGCGGCTCTCCCGCGATCTCCTACCGTGCGACCACCACCGGTTTCCCGCCGGCAGTCAGCTTCTTGAGCGTGGCCTCGTTCACCTTCACGACTCCGTCCGGCAGCCGGGCGTAGTCGAGCCCCTCGGCGACCGATTGACCGTCGTGGATCGCCCAGTCGATGAACTCGGCCAGCGTCTGGGCTTTTGCCGCGTCCTTCTGGTCCTGGTAGATCAGCAGGTAGGTCAGCCCGCAGATTGGGTAAGCGGTCGTCGCCGGGGAGTTCACGATGGGGGTCCGCACGTCCTTGGCGAGATAAGCGGCGGCGCCCTCCGCGGCCGCGGTCGTGGAGATCAGCGTCGGCGCCACGAAGTTGCCCGACCGATTCCGCACATGCGCGACCGAGAGCTGGTTCTGCTTCGCGTAGGCCAGCTCCACGTAGCCGATCGCGCCCGTCGTCTGGCGCACGAGGCCGGCCACCCCTTCGTTTCCCTTGCCGCCGATCCCGACCGGCCAGCTCACCGAGGTATTCGCTCCGACGAGCTCCTTCCACGACGAGCTGATCGCGGAGAGATAGGTTGTGAAGATGTACGACGTGCCACTTCCGTCCGAACGGTGGACCGGCAGGATCGGCGCGGCCGGAAGGGCGACACCGGGATTCGCGGCCGCCATCCGCTTGTCGTTCCACACCGTGATCTTGCCCATGTAGATGCCTTCGACGATCTCGGGCGTCATACGGAGCGGCGCCTTCAACGAGGGGAGGTTGTAGGCCAGCACCACGGCGCCCGCGACGGTCGGGAAATGGAGCACCTTGCGCGGCATTTCCTTGAGCCGCGCGTCCGAGAGCGGGGCGTCGGTTGCTCCGAAATCGACCGTGCCGGCTTTCACTTGCTGGATGCCGCCGCCGCTCCCGATGGACTGGTAGTTGATCTCGGTGCCGGTCTTCTCGTGGTACATGTCGAACCACTTCGAGTAGATCGGATAAGGAAAAGTAGCGCCCGCACCGGTCAGGTCCGCGGCCGGAGCGTCGGGGACGCACGCGCCGCACAACGCGGCGGCTCCCACCAGGAACACCGTCAGCGGGCTCAAGAGCGAATGTCTGAGTCTCATATCGAATCCTCCTCTTTGGTTTCGATCCATGGCTAGGGTTTGCTGTAGCTGTAGTAGAAGGTCAGGCGCGCCTGGACATCCGTGTAGGCCGGAGCCACCGCCGTTCCCTTCCCATCATAGGTCATGATCTCCACGTTCGGCATCAGGTGAACGTTACTCGTGGGCGACCAGTCGAGCCCGGCGATGTAGAAGTTCGAGTCGACGCGATTCGGGGAGCGTGTGTTGGACTCCCAGTGGTCAAACCGAGCGACCGCCGCGATTTTCGCGCTCGGCGCCATCCGGGCGAAGAGCGAGTACCCGAAGGGCTCCACCGTTCCGGACGGAGAGTGATTGAGCCGGTCGACGATCTCGAATCCCACCGCCCCGCGATTCAGCTCGTAGCCGGTGAACAGCTTGTAGGTGTTCTGCTCCAGATCGTTGGGCCCGCCCATGTAGTCCCAGTAGGGCTCGAACTTGAGGTTCTTGATCGGGACCAGCGGGATGCTCACGTACCCCTTCTTGAAGAGGTTGGTCTCCGGCGACTGCCCGGTGCCGTTTCCGATCATCGCCATGTACCCGATCCGGTGGTCGTCGTCGAGGAACCCTTTCAGCTCGACTCCCATGTCGGACGCATTTCCGATCCCGCGAAAATCGGCGATTGTTCTTTCGATCGAACGGTACTTCCAGAATCCCTCCACGTTCTCCCAGATCGGCGTCGAGAGCATCCCGACAAAGAAGTTACCCCGAGGCACGACGTTCTTGACCAGTAGATAGGCGTTCTTGAGATTGACGGTCAGCTTGTTTTCCGAATCCAACGCCCTGCCATCCACCTCCAGGCGAAAGCGCGTCGTGTACTTCACCGTGAGATCATTGTCGTATTGGAAGTAGACGCGGCGGATCTGGACCCCGTTCAGCTCTTCGCCGATGTTGCTCCTCCCGTTGATGTTGACCTGATTGGTGTCCGCGCCCGCGGGGCCGTAGTGATGCTGCGGATCGCCGTCCGCGTTCCAGTAGTAGTCGAGGAACACGAGGCCGCTGATCCGGCCCCGGGGGTAGTCGGGGTCCGTTTGCGGCAGGATTTGCGGAATCGCCTGTGCGCGCGCCCACGAAGGGGCGAAGGCCGCGAGGGCGGCCGCGAGGGCCAGAGCGGGAACCCGGTAGCTCAATCTCACAGGATCTCCTTTCCATGGCGAGGGCGCTCGCGCGCCGGTCGTCGTCACTCGGGAGGCGGCTCCGCCGCGCTCCCCAACGTCGGTAGAAAAATACGGGCGGGGGTGTAACGGGATTGTTACGCGGTAATGAAATCCGGGTAACGGGGCGACCATGGGCGGATCGCGCCGGGTGAGGCTATTTCTTGGCGCGGCGAGGCGGCGCGGGAGGGGGCACCGCGGCGATGCCGGGCCGCGCGGAGCTGCCGTGACTACCGAGCCGGCGACCGCGGGCATCCCGGCGACCCCGCGGGGCGGGCCACCCTTCCCGATCCCACCGGATCACGAGATCCTCGAGGACCTCGCCCGCATGCTCCACAACGCGCTCCCAGAAGGCTAGAGCGCGCTTCGTGTGGAAGACCGGATCGCTGCGTCGGCCGCCGTAGAATATGAGCGAGCCAGGAATCGGGTAGGCGATGAGCGAGTCGCGGTGCTCGAACGCCAGCGAGGGGTCCCAACGCTCCGGGAATACCTGGTCCGACGCGATCGCGAGCATCGCGGCGGTCTCGTCCGACCCCGCGTGTCCGCCCGGCGCGCCCAGCACCTCCTCGCTGATGGCGCGGGTTTCGGTCCACCAGGAGAAGACCGCCACGTAGAGGCCCGACTGCTCGTGGGCCCGCCGAGCCGCCTCGCGGAGTGCCTGGGTGTTGCCGCCGTGGCCGTTCATGAGGATGATGTTGGAGAAGCCCTGATGCGAAAGGGTCGTGAGCACGGCGAGGACGTATTCCTCGAAGGCGGGCTCGAGCACGTGCGTGCCTCCGGCGAGGGCGCCGAGGTGGGTGGTCACGCCGTAGGGGATCGTGGGCGCCACGATCGCGTTCAACCGCTCCGCGAGCGCCTCGCTCAACCGCGCCGGAATCTCGTTGTCGGTGCCCAGGCTCGTGATGCCGTGCGCCTCGAGCGTTCCTACCGGAAGCAGGAGGGTGTGGACGCGGCGCGGGACCAGTTCTCCCATCTCCATCCAATTGAGACGGGAGAGCCGCCGCTCCCTCGAAGTCGATCGGCTGCGGCGTGGGCTCATGGCTCGCTCCTCCTTTGAATCGCGTTCCGTTGACGACAGGCCCGCCATTCTACATGGTTCCGCTCCGGATTGAGCCTGCGATTGCGCCCCGGCGGCGCTTTCGTTACGATTCCCCCACTTTCCCGGCGCCACGCCCCCAACCGGAGCATCCAACTCTGACCTCTCGTCATCCGATCGAAGAACTGAGGCGGCGAAAACAGGCCGTTGAGCTGGGCGGCGGCGAGGAACGCATCGCCAAGCTTCACGCCGACGGCAGGCTCACGGCGCGGGAGCGGGTCGAGCTTCTCCTCGACCCGGGGTCGTTCCAGGAGACCGGGGTCTTCGTGGAGCACCGCACGACCGACTTCGGGATGGCCGACCGGAAGGTTCCGGGCGACGGGGTCGTAGCGGGGTACGGCCGGATGGACGGCCGCCTCGTTTTCGTGTTCGCGCAGGACTTCACGGTTTTCGGCGGAACGCTGAGCGAGGAGAACGCCAAGAAGATCTGCGACGTGATGGATCAGGCGGTCGAGAACGGGGCGCCAATCATCGGCTTGAACGACTCGGGGGGCGCGCGCATCCAGGAAGGGGTGCAGTCCCTCGGGGGCTACGCCGAGATCTTCCTGCGCAACACCCTCGCGTCCGGAGTCGTGCCCCAGATCTCCGCGATCCTCGGCCCTTGCGCCGGGGGGGCGGTCTACTCTCCCGCCATCACCGATTTCGTCATCATGGTCAAGGGCACGAGCCACATGTTCGTGACCGGGCCCAACGTGATCAAGACCGTGACCAACGAGGACGTCTCGTTCGAGGACCTGGGCGGCGCCATGAGTCACAACACGAAGAGCGGCGTCGCTCACTTCGCGGTGGACGACGACGAGGCGTGCCTCGCGCAGATCAAACGCCTCCTCTCCTTCATCCCCCAGAACAACGCCGACGATCCGCCCCGGCGCGCGGCGACCGATCCGCCCGACCGGATGGAGGCGCGCCTGAACGACATCGTGCCGCCGGAGCCGAACAAGCCCTACGACATGAAGGTGATCGTCCGGTTGGTGGTGGACGACGCCGACTTCTTCGAGGTCCACGAGCACTATGCACCCAACATCGTGGTCGGATTCGCGCGATTGGACGGCAGGCCCGTGGGCGTCGTCGGGAACCAACCCGCCGCGCTCGCCGGGGTGCTCGACATCAACTCCTCGGTGAAGGCGGCCCGGTTCGTCCGCTTCTGCGACGCCTTCAACATCCCGCTCGTGACGTTCGAGGACGTGCCGGGCTTCCTCCCAGGGACGCAGCAGGAATGGGGCGGCATCATCCGCCAGGGGGCGAAGCTCCTCTACGCCTACTGCGAGGCCACCGTGCCGAAGCTCACGGTGGTCGTGCGAAAGGCCTACGGCGGAGCGTACGACGTCATGTCCTCGAAGCACATCCGGGGCGACTACAACGTCGCCTGGCCCGGCGCCGAGCTGGCCGTCATGGGCGCCGAGGGCGCGGTGAACATCGTCTACCGGAAGGAGATCGAGCAGGCGAAGGACCCCGCGAAGGCCCGCGCGAAGCTCATCGAGGAGTACAACGACAAGTTCGCCAATCCCTACGTCGCCGCCGCGCTCGGCTACCTGGACGACGTGATCGAGCCGCAGGAGACGCGGCCGCGGCTGATCCGCGCGCTCCGGATGCTCGAGAACAAGCGCCAGACGCTCCCTCCGAAGAAGCACGGCAACATCCCGCTCTGAGGCCCGCGCCGGCGCCGCCCGCATGAAGCCGATCCGGAAGATCCTGGTGGCGAATCGGGGAGAGATCGCGATCCGCGTCTGCCGGACGTGCCGCGAAATGGACATCGCCTCGGTCGCGGTGTTCTCCGAGGCGGACCGCGACGCCCCGCACGTGTTCGCGGCCGACGAGGCCCATGCGATCGGTCCGCCTCCGGCGTCGCAGAGTTATCTCGACGGGGCGCGGATCATCGCCACGGCGCGCGAGGCCGGCGCCGACGCGATCCACCCCGGCTATGGTTTCCTCGCGGAGTCCGCCGACTTCGCCGAGCAGGTGATCGGCGCCGGACTCGTGTGGATCGGCCCGACACCCCAGGCGACCCGCTCCATGGGCGACAAGGTGCTCGCCCGGGCGCTCGCGATCCGGGCCGGCGTGCCGGTGCTCCCGGGAACGGAGGGTCCGGTGAGTGATCCGGATCTCCTCCGGCGGGCCGCCGACGAGATCGGATACCCGGTGGTCTTGAAGGCGGCTGCCGGCGGTGGCGGCAAAGGAATGCGCCGGGTGAACGGCCCGCGGGAGTTCGAGCAGGCCGTTCGCCTCACCCAGGGCGAAGCGCGGAACGCCTTCGGCGACGACCGCGTCTACCTGGAGCGCTGGCTCGAGCGGCCGCGGCACATCGAGGTCCAGATCCTCGCCGACGCGCACGGCGCGGTGATCGCCCTGGGCGAGCGCGACTGCTCCGTCCAGCGTCGCCACCAGAAGCTGGTCGAGGAGAGCCCCTCTCCGGCGCTCGACGCCGCGCGGCGGAGCGAGCTCTGGGCGCTCGCGGTCCGGGTCGCCCGCGCCGGAAGCTACACCAACGCCGGGACGGCGGAGTTCCTCATGGATCGCGAGGGGCGATTCTACTTTCTGGAAATGAACGCGCGACTGCAAGTAGAGCATCCGGTCACGGAGATGGTGCTCGGAATCGATCTGGTCCGGGAGCAGGTGCGCGTGGCCCGCGGCGAGCGCCTCGGGCTGACGCAGGAGGAGGTGCGCTCCACGGGAGCCGCGATCGAGTTCCGGATCTACGCCGAGGATCCCGACTCCGGATTCCTTCCGCAGGCGGGGACGATCCGCCGGCTCGAGCTGCCCGCAGGCCCCGGCGTGAGGTGCGATTTCGGCGTGCGCGCCGGGGGGTCCGTGCCTGTGCACTACGACCCGCTGATCGGGAAGATCATCGTGTGGGCGCCGACGCGCGAAGGGGCGATGGCGCGGGCACGGCGCGCGCTGGGGGAGTGCGCGCTCGAGGGGATCCACACCACGCTTCCCCTCCACCGGTGGCTCCTCGAGCAGGAAGAGTTCCGCGCCGGCCGCGCCGACACGGCGTATCTCGCGCATCACTTCGAGCGCGCGGATCCCCCGGACCAGGCGCGCGACGAGGAAGACGCGGCCGCTCTGGCCGCGCTCTACGTCCACCTCGAGGCCTCCGCGCCGAGGGCGGACGCGCCCCTCCCCGGAGCCGGGGACGCGGCCGGCTTCGCAGGAGCGCCGAGCCGCGCAGGAGCACCGAGCCGCTGGCGAGCGGCGCTGGCCATGCGGCGCGAGCCGGCCAGAGGGCGGCGATGAAAGTCGTGCTGGAACGCGCCGGGCAGGAGATCCACGCCCAGGTGAGCCCGGCAGGTGACGGATTCGTGGTCGCGCTCGACGGCCGCTCGCGCCGCATCGAGGGCTCGTTCGGGCGCGCGATGCGCGTTCGCGTCGACGCGAGACCGGTGGAGGCCACGGTCCGGCGCGAGGGCCTCGACGTGGTCGTCGAGATCAGCGGCCGGACGTACCCCTTCCGGGTGCGCGACGCGCGCGCGCCCAAACTCGCGAGGCGCTCAAACGCAGAAGACCTCGCGCGGGGCGAGATCCATGCCCCGATGCCTGGGCGCGTGGTCGAGCTGCTCGTCGAGGTCGGAGACGTGGTCGAAGCGGGCAGTCCCGCCGTCGTCGTGGAGGCGATGAAGATGCAGA
>Ga0184639_10000070_pt1 | contig 34763 bp, 33 predicted proteins | sample PLM31_170_b2_FD_133155 | JGI IMG/M metagenome (GOLD analysis project Ga0184639, IMG submission 133155) | Groundwater sediment microbial communities from an aquifer in East River, Colorado, USA - PLM3-1_170_b2 | ecosystem: Environmental > Terrestrial > Soil > Riparian zone | place: USA: East...
GCGGGGCGCTCGGAATGACATTCGCAAAGGGGGGAAAAGGCCCGGCGCGGTGAGCTGCGCGGCGCCGCATCTCCGCCAGGGCAGGTTTGCGCGGCAGGCGCCTGTGCACCGCCGTTCGGCCGAGGGCTCCTCTCATGGAAAGATCACGGGGGATTCGCAACTCCCCATTGGCTAGCCTCGCGAAACGCCTCGGAGAGGGGGAAGGACATTCGCGGCGGGAGCAAAAGGACCGGTTCGCGCAGAAGCCAGACGCTGGAGCTCCTCCAGCGAAGCTCGGGCCGCGGCCCGCTCTGCTTCGCCCAGATCGAGCCGCTCAAACTCATCCTCGTCGATCACACGCATCGTCCCGTCCGCCAAGACAAGTAGATCGAGCGCCAAGTCGTCGAAGTGGACGTGGCCGTCTTCGATCCGGGCCGGCCGGGCGATGTTGCAGTACCAACCTTTGAACCGATCTGTGACGGCGTCGAAAATGGCGAAGACGTTGTAGCGGCGATCGGCATAGTAGGTTTCGAGGAAGCGGTCGCCGCCTCGGAGGTCGAGACCGTGGGAGACCCCCTCCTGGCCGTTGAAGCGGGCCTCCAGGCGGACCGAGTTCGGCGTGGCGTCCCGCAAGGTCGCGCGCCACGACCAGACTTCGCGCCCGAGGGGGTCGCACTTGTGAACGATCACTTCGCCGCCGGGAGAAGTCACGGCGGTGAGTCTACCCTGCCGGCCCGGTACCGGTCTGCAAGCGACCTTCGCCGGAGGATGGGTCGGGCGACGGCGGGTTGACTCCCAGGGCGTCCAGGAGGGATGCGACATTTGCGCCAAACGCCGGCAGAGTCACCATACTCTGCCGCCGCGGCCGCGGCAACGTGATCCCCACCTCGTCGATCAGCCGGCCGGGACGGGCACTGAACACGAGCACCCGGTCGGCCAAGTAGACCGCCTCGTCGACATCGTGAGTGATGAACAACACTGTCGGCTGAAGCCGCGACCACAAGCCGAGCAGCCAGTCCTGCATCTCCCGGCGAGTCAGAGCATCGAGCGCGCCAAAAGGTTCGTCCAAGAGCAATGTACTGCTGTCGATCAGGACCGTGCGGAGCAGGGCGGCCCGCTGGCGCATCCCGCCGGAAAGGGCGGCAGGGTAAGAGCGCTCGAAGCCTTCTAACCCGAATAGCGGGAAGAGATCCAAGGCGCGTCGCCGGGCCGCGGGCGGGGGCACACCGCGCAACTCGAGAGGGGTGGTTACGTTACCCAGGATGTCGCGCCAGGGCAGGAGCAGGTCTCGCTGAGGCATGTACCCGAATCGGCCGAGGCGGTCCGGGCACACCTCCCCGTCGAGGACGATCTCGCCCCGAGTCGGTTGCAGCAAGCCGACGATCAGGTTGAAGAGCGTGCTCTTCCCGCTGCCGGAAGGCCCGACCAGGGCGACGAACTCGCGCGGCGCCACTGAGAAGGAAACGTCGTCCAGCGCCTGGAAGGGGCGTCCGTCGGCATGGAAGGCCATGCTGACATGGCGCAGCTCCAGTCGGCGAGCCTGCCCGGGGCCGACGCCTTGAAGGGAGTGAAGGGGGAAGCGATCCCCGGAAGGGGAGTCTTCCCTCAAGGCAGAAACTCGTTGGTGAAGGCTTGAGCCGGATCGATCGGCTTGGCCAGGATTCCGGTGGACTCCATCCACTGCGCGTATTGCTCCCATCGGGTGAGAGCTTGATCGCCCCATCGCGGGGCGTCGGCCTGATATTGCGGCGAAAGCCAGGCCTGGCTGGCTTTCACCAAAGTGGGGTCCAGTTCCGGAGCGACCGCCACGAGGATGTCGGCCGCCTCTTCCGGATGCCCGGCGGCGAAAGTGTACCCGCGGGACACGGCGGCGAGGAACGACCGAACCAGCGCTGGATCTGCCGTCAGCGTGGAATCACTGGCGATCAGAACGGGTGTGTAGTAATCCGGGATGCAGTCGAACTGGTCTTCCATCATCACGATGTCTAGGTCCAAGCCAAGCTGCCGCGCCTGGATCCCCTGCCAGCCGAAGAAGATCCACGCCAGGTCGATCTGCTCCTGCTGTAGGAGGGCCAGCGGATCGGTGAACCCGGTCTCGATCCACTGCACACGCCCGGGGTCGCCTCCAGCGCATTCCATCAGACCATCCACGGTCGGTTTCTCGAACGGGCTGCCGAAAGACCCGTAACGCAGGCCCTCCCAGTCGGCCGGGCTCTCAACGCCAAGGTCGCTCCGGGCGGCGAAGCCGGACGTGTTGTGCTGCAAGATCGCGGCGATCGAGACGATCGGTACGTCGACTCCTCGGGCCAGGGTGACCTGTTCCTGGAAGCTGACACCGAAATCTGCGGCCCCGCTGGCGACCGCTTGTTCCGCGTAGACCTCGCCCGGTTGGATGATTTGCACCTGCAGGCCTTCATCGGCGAAGTAACCCTCGTGTTCGGCGACGAAGAAGCCAGTGTGATTGGTGTTCGGCACCCAATCGAGCATGAGGGTCACCGGCCGCGGCGTCGGTTCGGTTTCCGCCGCCGGTGTGCAGCCTGCGAGGATGACGGCCAAAAGCAGCAACCATTTCTTGCCCATTGGACTTCCTCCTTCCATCCCTGACCGGACACCAGACACCAGTCACCAGTCACCAGTGACCAGTGACCAATCTCCGGTCTCCAATCGCCAATCTTCATTTGCCAATCTTCGTGGAGGCGAGGTCGGTTATTGGCGATTGGCGATTCCCATGCTAGAAGATCCCCGTCTCATCCCATTGCTCGCTGCGCTGGACGGTGTAGTACCAGGGCAGGGCCAGCCGTTCGATGCCGTAAACCAGAAGAAACAAGCCAATGCTGACCGCTGAAGTGACCAGGATGGCGACGAAGACCTGGTCGGTCGCCAGAGCGTTCTTGGACCGCAGCATGTACAGGCCGAGGCCCTGCGTGCCGCCAACCCATTCGGCGATCGTGGCGCCGACGACGCTGTAGGTGACGGCGATCTTCAGTCCGGAGAAGAAGGCCGGGAGGGCCGCCGGAAGACGAATCATGCGCCAGATCTGGCCGCGGCGCGCGCCCATGGCGCGGAAGAGCGCCACTAGATCTGGATCGGCCGAGGCCAGGCCATCGGCCATGCTCAGCGTCAACGGAAAGAAGCAGATCAGAACGACGATGAACACTTTGGAGGTCATCCCGAAGCCGAACCAGATAATCAACAGTGGGGCGATAGCCAGAATCTGGACGGTCTGCGACGCGACTAGCAAGGGATAGAGAGCGCGGTGCAGGAACGGCGAGAGATCGATGGCGGCGGCGATCGAAGCCCCCAGAAGGATCGAAACCAATAACCCGACAGCGGTCTCGGCCATGGTCGTTCTCAGCGCTGGCACCAGCTGGCTGCGCGTCTCCCAGCCGGCACGAACCACGTCTGCCGGAGAGGGCAAGATGAAGCTCGACAACCCGCTGCGCTCGGCCAGGACGGCCCAGCCGAGCACGGTCAGGGCGAGGACGGCCAGCGGGGGAAGGACCTGCCTCGCTAGGTTGGACTTCTGGCGGGGCGCGGCCTCCGGCTGGGGCTGCGTTCGGGCGTTCCCTGCATTCTGATTCATCGATCCATCCTGAACTTGCCGACCTTCTCGGCGATGGTCGTGCCGGATCGACGGTCGCCGATCTTGGTCACGGTCACCGTCTGTTGGGCGCCGGCTTCCATGCATGGCAGGTGCGCCCGGCGGGCGATCTGGAGCAATCGATCGAGCGGCCCTTCCATGACCCGGCCGCCTTCCTAAGAAGAATTAACGGAGGTCGGCGGGGTGACGGTTTCCATCGCATCGACCTCATGCCGCACGCCACTAGCTTGGATAACGGCGATGGCGCGCCCAATGATGGGGTAGGGATCATCTGCCAGGGGCAAGACCTGCACGGCTACGATGACCGTTCGGTTTGGATCGAGTGTCATGGCGGACCTCCTCGCCATTAGCTTCCCGCGAGCTCGAAGCTCGCGGGAAGCTCCGTCTGAGGCGAATGGACGACGAGCAGCACGCCCGAGGCCAGATCGACGCGAGCGGGGGGCGTTGTGATTCGATTGCTGACCCCGCGGGCCGGGCCGCTGCCGAGCGTCTCATCGTCCAACGGAAACGCAAGGCCGTGGGTTGTCACGCCTCGGGCATCCCCTCCCAGTGGGATCAGGCTGACGGTGTCGTCGGCTTCGCCGTCGATCTGCCCGCCGGGTGGGCGGCGCAGGTAGACCGTCTGGCTCCCGACCCACAGGCTGATCCGCCGCCCCACAAGCGATGGATGTAGAAGAAGGAGGACATTGGCGACGGTCATGTCGATTCGGCCGCCGGCGGCGGCGATCACGATAGCTTCCTCGACGCCTCCTTCGAAGGCGTGCAGCAGGGCGAGCTCCAGATCGGTCTCGTCCTTTTCCGCTGGGCGCCGGACGAGCTGCGTCCCATCCGCGGCAAGGCGCGCAGTCTGCTCGGGCGATGTCGAATCGAAATCCCCGACAAGGGCGTTCAGGCGTAGCCCTAGCGCAAGGGCGTAGCGCGCCCCGCCGTCAGCGGCGACAACGACCGCCGGCGTAAGCTCGGCCAGCCGCGCCCGAATCACGGCCAGGTCGCCGAGCTCGCCGTTCGCCAGGATCAGTGCCAGGTGTCCAGACAAAACGAAACCACTCCCTGCGCAGGGAGTGGCTGGGACTTCGGTGATGGATGGCCGCCATCCCTACGCCGGCATTACCCGGATCAGGTTCTGCGGGTCAAGGGCCGCCTGCCCTCCTCTCAGCCCGAGGCATCGGGCTCCCCGTTTCGGTTGTCTGGTTACCAGTCTATCGCGGAGAGGTGTGATGGTCAAGGCGGCACCCCCAACCCCTCCCCTCCCCCTGAAAGGGGGAGGGGAGGGTGGGGGTCGCGGCCACACTCGCGCCTCGCCCTCGATGGGCGAAGATGAAACCAACTGCGCGTTTGAGGTCGAACGACGGCAGGCGAAGGATATTTCCCCATGCAGTCAGAACGACTGGCTGTTCAAGCGAAGGCCACGGGAAGGCGATGATGTGCTCATCCCCGAGCAGGTCCATCGCCGATCGGATCTGGCCCTTCAGGTCTGTGCACGCGCCGCTCTCGAGGGCGGCGCAGTTGTACCACACGATGACATCGCCACGCTCGAGGTTGGCAACGAGATAACCGGCAGCGAATCGGGGGAGGGTCGCAGCCGATTCCGGTTCGTAAAACCCAGAGCGCAATCCCACCGGGAAATGGACTCCCGAGGTCGGTGGATCCGTCGAATAGGGACCCGGATCCGTCCCGGCTGCGATCCGTTGCCCCGGTGGAGACGTGGGCACGCTCTCACCCATCGGAGGGCCGAACGAGAGAATCAGTGACAAGGCTGCACTGGCCGCCACAATCAATCCCGCCAGGCCGCAGCTGGCTCTCCGCCAGCGGCGCGCCGAGGGCATCCCATCTGCAGGGAGGGCCGGTTGGGGGCCGCGGACGCCGGGGACCATCAGGAAGACTCTTGAGAATCGGAGCTGGCGAGGCGAAACGGACAACGAGCCGGGAGCAGCGGAGGTCGATTGTGTCCCGCCGCGCCGGGAGGGGAGACTACTTGCCCTTCATCTCTTCCAGGATGCTGTAGAGCAGCTCGAGCAAGACCTTCTTGACCGCCTCTTTGTCGCCGGCCTGACAGGGAAGCATTTTCACCTTGCTGTCGAGCTTGAGGGCGATACGCAGATCTTCGACGGCCCAGGCGTCCTCCTTGTCCTGCTTGTTCGCGGCGACAACGTACGGGGTGGGGGCGTAGGCGCGGAAAGTCTGCAGGATGCCCTTGGCCTCGCGAAACGTCTCGGGACGTGAGCTGTCGACCATGACGATGAAGCCGAGCATGCCCTCCGAGAGGATTTCCCACATGAAGTCGAACCGCTTCTGACCTGGGGTTCCGAACAAGTACAGGACGAGATCATCGTCGACGGTGATGCGGCCGAAATCCATGGCGACGGTCGTCGTTTCCTTGACGCGCTCGGCCTCCGTCGAAATCTTGCGCTCTGTCGAGACGACGTCGATCTCGCTGACCGACTGGATGAAGGCGGTCTTGCCTGCGTTGAACGGTCCGGTGACCACCATCTTGACGGTTTGCATGATTGCGCCTCGACTAGATCGTCCGGATGCGGCCGATCAACCGCTCGACGAGCGTGGCCTGCTTGGCTTTGTCGACCGGGGGCAGCTGGCGGGCCTGCGGCGGCAGCGGCATCCCTTCCGGGCGAACGATCTCAATCAGCCCGGCCTGCAACAACCCGAACACGATTCGGCGGACCTCCATGTCGCTCATCTTGTTGGCCTTGCCGATCTGGCGGATGGTGTTCTTGGGGTTGATGTAAGAGACGACCTTCCACTCCTGGACATTCAGGTTGACATCGCGAATGTTGGCGCCGGGACGCTCGACGAAGTTGAGGGCCATGTCCAGGTTGGGGATCTCCTCGATCAGTTGCTCGTGCTCCTGCAACTGACGGGTGCCCTCCATAATGATGTTCTCGAGGTCGAGGCGTAAGGTGATCCGGTCTTCGGGCGGCAGGACGTCGTTGTCGAAGCGGAAGTGGCCGTCCGACCAGGTGAAAAGACGGTAGACGCTGGCCAGCAGGTACTCGCGGATGCCCGCCAGCACGTCCTGTTGCGAGAGATAGCCGGCGTTGATCAGCAACAGACCGAGCTCCTTGTCGTTCTTGTCGCTGGCATTGGCGCGGATGAGTTGAGTCTGTTTGGGGTTGAGTTTGCCGCTGCGCGAAAGGATACCGATGAGCGACCCGTCCTCGCTACCGAGTTGGGCATAGATCAGTTTCCCCTGGTTGAAGGAGATCCAGGCCGCCTCCGACGGGCCTTCGATGGTCAGAGTGCCCGTCTTGCGCGCCAGGTTGATGAGGTTGAAAAGTTGCGTGACACTGAAGTCACGCAGGTTGCCCTTGACGGCCATCGCGCCCTGTTGTGCACGGGGTGGCCGCGGCCGACCATCAAGACTGAGTTGGAAGGCCGCGGGTGGCGGGATTATACCCGGGGGGTGTACCCCCCGCAATCATCGCATCGTCAACGTTAGGTCACCATAGGAAGAGCGTGCCCCGCGGCCGGCACGAATCCACGTCGTGAGATCTCAATGGTCTGTGGCGCGCCGACCGCCTCGCCCCCGGGGGACCACGAAGTGACGTTCGGGGACGGCCCCCCGGCACCGCCCACCGCACCGCCGCAATCCGCAGCAGCTTCGAAGCATCCTCGCCGCCCCCCGGATTCGAACCTGGATCGGTAAGGCGTTTGTAAGCTGGGAGATGGGATCCCTGCGGGCTAGGGCTCGAATGCAGGTAGGTGCGCGAGTCCCCGTAGGCGGCGCCTGCCAGAGCGGACGACTCTCTTCCAATCCCGCCTGGAGCGATCCGGGTTCGAGGATCGGGATGGGTCAGGACCGGAAGTAGCCGCGATGGACGGGCCGGATCTCTTCCACGGCGATAAACGCCTCGGGATCGGCCTGGCGAATCAGAGTTTCCACTCGGTTCACGTCGCGGCGGCGAACGCTGGCATTGACCACGGCGACCGCTCCGTCCCGCCCGTGGCCGGCGAGCTCGGTGGCGCCGTAGCCCGCTTGGCGCACGGCCTCGGCCACTTCGGCGCCGTGTCGGGAGCTGATCACGCGTAGGTGGCGATACCCGATCGCCAACTTATCCTCGATCATCATGCCGACGACGTTGCCGGTGGCGAAGCCGGCGGCGTAACCGATCCAGGCCAGGGGGTTGTTGAGATGGCCGAGGACGCTGGTGATGGCCACGACCCAGATCGCCGACTGGAAGAAGCCCAGGAACCAGACGACGGGACGATTGCCGGCCACGAGGAACAGGACGCGCAAGGTGTCGAGCGCCATGTCGCAGACGCGCAACAGGAAGATCGCCAGCGCCATCGCCAGCGGGGAAAGCTCGAACATCTCAAGCATGCGGCTCGAGCTCTTGCTGCGCCGGGTGGTACATCCGCTCGACGTACTCCCGCACCATACGGCGCATGCTGAAGCGCGGGGCGAGCGTCCGAATCGATTCCCGGATCCGGCCGAGCCATTCCCGCGGCAGCTCGTCGGCGGAGCGTTCCAGGTAGTACAGGGGGATGACTTCGTCCTCGAGCAAAGCGTAGAGCGCTTCGGCGTCGGCCTCGTCGTCGCCCGAGTCTTGATCGGGCCCGATCGCCCACCCGTTCTCGCCGTTGTAGCCCTCACGCCACCAGCCGTCGAGCACCGACAGATTGAGCACCCCGTTGAGCGCCGCCTTCTGGCCCGAGGTGCCGCAGGCCTCGTTGGGACGCCGCGGGGTGTTGAGCCAGACGTCGACCCCTTGCACCAGGTCGCGCGCCAGATTCATGTCGTAGTCTTCGACGAACACCAAACGGCCGCCCGTCTCGGCCAGCTTCACCCGCCGGTAGATGTCCTGGATCAGGCGCTTGCCGGGCTCATCGGCGGGGTGGGCCTTACCGGCGTAGATGATCTGCACGGGCATCCCCGGCCGGTGCAACAGGCGCAAGAGCCGCTCGAAGTCCTGGAATAGCAAGTGGGCGCGCTTATAGGTGGCGAAGCGCCGGGCGAAACCGATCGTCAGCGCGTTCGGATCGAGCAGGGCGCCGCTGGCGATCACCTGCACCGGGTGATGGCGATCGGTCAACCACAAACGGCGCGACCGGTCGCGCATCCGCGCCGCCAGCTTGCGCTTGAGATGGCGCCGCGTCTCCCACAACTCTTTGTCGGGGATTCGGTCGACTCCCTGCCAGATCACCGGGTCATCGATGCGATCCGCCCAGCCGGAGTCCAAGTGGTGGTCGTAGAGTTCCTTCATCCGGCGGGCGAGCCAGGTGCCGGTGTGGACGCCGTTGGTGATGTACTCGATCGGCACGTCGGCTTCAGCGCGGTCCGGCCAGACGAAGGACCACATCTTCCGCGCCACCCGTCCGTGCAACTCGGAGACTCCGTTGCGGGAGGCCGACAGGCGCAGCGCCAGAATCGCCATGCTGAAGGTCTCGCCCCAAGGGTGACGGTGGCGGGCCAGGTCGAGAAACGCTTCACGGTCGAGGCCGAGCTGCGGCCAGTACGAGGCGAAATGTTTGTCGATCAGCCACAAGGGGAACTCATCGTGTCCGGCCGGCAGCGGCGTGTGTGTGGTGAAGGCGGTCGACCGGGCAACTCGCGCTTCGGCTTCGGCGAAGGATCGCCCGGCTGCGATCAGCTCGCGCAGCCGCTCGAGCGCCAGAAACGCCGAGTGCCCTTCGTTCATGTGCCAGACGGCGGGGTTGTAGCCGAGCGCTCGTAGCGCTCGCACCCCGCCCAGACCGAGGAGAACCTCCTGGGCCAGCCGCGCCTCCAGGTCACTGGTGTACAGGTGGGCCGTCAGCTCTTGATCGGCCGGTAGGTTGTCGGCAACGTTGCTGTCGAGCAGATACAGCGGGACTCGTCCGATCTGCACGCGCCACAGCCGGGCATGGACCACGCGGCCGGGAAGATCGACCGAGACGGTCAGGGGTTCGTTTTGCTGATTGAGCGCCGGCAGCACCGGCAAGTCGTCGAAGTTGAGCGGGGTGTAATCGGCTTCTTGCCAGCCGTCTTCGGTGATGTGCTGCCGGAAGTAGCCCTGGGTATAAAGGAAGCCTAGCGCCACCAGCGGCATCCCCAAGTCGCTGGCTTCCTTCAGGTGATCCCCGGAAAGGACTCCCAGGCCGCCGGCGTAAATCGGAAGCGACTCGTGAAGCCCGAACTCCGTCGAGAAATAAGCGATCGGACTTTCGACGCGTTCGAGGTGGGTGATGGGATACCATGCGCTGCCGGCAGCGGCCATGTACTCGTCGAACGCCCCAACGACGGAGTCGTACTGGTCGAGGTAGATCGGATTGCGGGTTGCGGTCTGGAGCGCCTGGCGAGGGACCTGCCGCAAGAACGTGACCGGGTTGTGCCCGGTGCTTTCCCAGCGCTCGGCGTCGAGCCAGCGGAAGACGCGGTCGCCGCCTCCGTACCAGGTCCACCAAAGGTTATAGGCGAGATCATGCAGCCGGCGAAGGCGTGTCGGAAGGCGGAAACCATTGGGATGGGGCGCGGCCGGGGTCTCCATCGGAGCGTGCAAACGCCTCGCGGTGGAGGGCGAGGCGTATCCAATCATACCATGCCTGGGGCGCAATGGTCGGGGGCACGATGATGGAGACGGTGGACGCCGATCTTTTCGTCACCTGTCTGGTCGATTCTTTTTTCCCCGACGTGGCGGAATGCAGCGTGCGTCTGCTCCGCCGGGCCGGTGTCCGGCCGGCTTTCCGCCAGCGCAGACGTGTTGCGGCCAACCCCTGTTCAACGCCGGCTTTCGTGACCTGGCTAGGCAGCAAACCCTGCGGACAATGACTCTGCTGGAAAGCCGCGCAGTTCCGGTGATCATGCCCTCGGGATCGTGCGCAGCGATGATCCGTCACGGTTATCCGGAGCTGTTCGCCGGGGAGGCGAAGCTGCTGGCACGCGCCCGGCGACTCTCGGAAAGGGTCTTCGAGCGCACGGCCGCGCCGGCTGCCTCCACCGATGAGCGGCTGGACGGAAAGGCGCGACTTCCCGCGCTTCGCTCGCCGACCCTTCCGCCAACGGAGGGAAGTCCTGGCTATGAGGTTTGAAGACGCCGCCACATTTCATGAGGGGGCCGATAGCCGTGGATCCGCGAGTGCCCCGCATTCGCCCTCACCCCCCTGGCCCCCTCTCCCGACCATTCCGGTCGGGAGAGGGGGAGCGGGGGTGAGGGCTTCGCGGACGTTCATGGAAGCTGTCGAACGCATCGGGGGAGAGGTTTTCGAGTGTCCCAGCGAATCGATCGCCCTCGAGATCTCGCAGTTCCTCCGGCGTGAGGAGGTGGATGAACTGCTCGCCTGGGGCCGTAGCAGCCCCAGCATGGACGGCATCCTCACGCGCCTCGAGGCGGATGGCCTGCGGCTCGTCGAGCCGGAGCTGCCGGAGGGCCCGGCAGAGGAGCGCGCGGCGAGACTATCGCGCTACGCGGGCCCGGCCGCGGGAATCACGGGCGCGGTCGCCGGGTTGGCGGACGCCGGAACGCTCGTCCTCCCAAGCGGGCCCGGACGGTCGCAGCTGGCCAGCCTCCTTCCGCCGCTTCATCTGGCCATGCTGGACGCGGCAGACATCTACCCGTCCTTGGAGGCCTGGCTCCTCAGTGATGGGCCGCGCTGGCTGAGGGTCGCCTCCGGGGTCGTCCTGGTCTCCGGCCCCTCGCGGACGGCCGACATCGAGATGACGCTGACGATCGGGGTCCATGGGCCGAAGCGAGTTGTGGTGTTTGTGGTAGGAGGGAATAGGCTCCCCGAGAGTGTCGAATTGTGCCGCGCCTCGGGGATTCCTCGCGCCCCTTCGCTCTCTACAGAGCGCCGAGGGCGGGGCGCTCGGAATGACAGTGATGAGGGGATGCTCGCCAACTCCGTGTCATTCCGAGCGAGCCCCAGGCTTTGCCTGGGGCGAGAGAGGAATCCCTTAGCCGCGTCACCCTTGGAGCCCTCGGGTGCAATTTCGGCCGAGGCAATGACCACTGATCACTGGTCACTGATCACTGGCTCCCCACTCCTTCGAACAGATCGCCCTCGCGCAACCCAGGAGGAGCCACGGGGTAGGCTCGCATGTAGACTTCCTCGGCATCCGAAAGCCGCATCAGCCACCGGCCGAGCCTCCCCTGGCCAGGCATCTGTTGGCTGGCATGGCAAGCGGAGGCGCGCTGCTTGCGTTCAGCCACCGGGCGGATATCGATGCGGGCGTGAACGGGGAACTCGCTCTGCGCGATCTGAACCAGATCGATATCGTGATTGCGTCCCCAATGTCGTGGGTCTTGGCCAAGGAGCCGCAAGAGGCGGATCCCTTGGCGCAGCCAAGGGCGATGGAACGTGATGTAGTAAAGCTTCTCCGGCTGGTAGGGTGTTGCGCCGTTGGGATACTGGGCCGCGTCGCCGGCGGCCTCGAAGGCGAGCCGGGTGGCCTTGTGGCAGGCGATGTGATCCGGATGGTGGTAGCCGCCGATCGGATCGAACGTGATGACGACCTGCGGCCGGAGACGGCGGATCCAGGTGACGATGACGGCCGCCACCTCGTCGAGAGGCGCGGCGGCCAAGGCCTGCGGATGATGGTTGTCGGGAGAGCCTTGCATCCCCGAGTCGCGGAAGCCGAGGTAATGAACCCCGGCCAACCCGAGTTGCCCGGCGGCGCACTCGAGCTCGCGCTGCCGTAGATCGCCGACACTGGCGTGCCCCGCCAGCATTTCGGGCGCGACCGTCCCGACCTCTCCCCGGGTGGCACACACAAGGTGGACTTGCACCCCGCGCGAGGCGTACAAGGCCAAGGTGCCGCCGGTTCCGAAGGATTCGTCGTCGGGATGGGCGAGCACCGCCAGTAGAACGCGCTGGTCTGAATCAGTCATGGCCGGCGATCCCTGCCGCGCCTGGCGGGTTCGGCTCTCCGGGTTCGCCGAGGATCTGAACGACGACTTTGCGACGGCGCGGCCGAACATCGAAGTCGACGAACACAATCTGCTGCCACGTGCCCAGGCGAATTCGCCCATCCTGGACCGGTACGCACAGCGACGGACCCAGCAGCGCGGCCCGGATGTGCGCATGGCCGTTGCCGTCTCCCCAGCGCAGGTTGTGTCGGTACTCGCCGTCGGGCGGAACGAGGCGGTCGAGGGTTGCCCGCAAGTCGTCGAGGGCGCCGTCTTCGAACTCGATCGTTGTCAGGCCGCTGGTGGCGGAGGGGGTGAAGACGGAGACCAGCCCGTCGCGGATCCCGCTGTCTGCGACGAGTCTTTCGATCCCGGCGGTCAGGTCACAGACGTCGGCGTGCCCGCGTGTGGAGAGCTCAATCTCCCGAGTCTGGATCATCGACCGTTTCGCGTGGCAATTCCGCCGCGGCGGCGGGGGCGCGGGCAGGAGCGGGCTGGGAGAGATCCGACTCGGTGCGGGTCTCCCCGCGGCCGGCGCCCTTGGCCAAGTACTGAGCGTCGTCGGCCCGTGCGAGCAAGTCGTCGATCGTTCGATCGTCCTTGTGAAGTTGGGAAACGCCGGCCGAGAAGGTGAGCGGTGGGAGGCTGGCGCCATACGGTCGCGTGGTCGAAAGCAGCGCCCGGCGAAGCTTGCTGACGACGTTGTCGGCCCCGGCGATCTCCGTCTCCGGCAAGAGCACGGCGAACTCGTCGCCGCCGATGCGAGCCAGCGAATCGGCGGCGCGCAGCGCGGCTTGCATAGAGCGGGCGGCGCTGCGCAGCAGGCCGTCGCCGAAGAGGTGGCCGAAGGCGTCGTTGACTTCTCCAAAACCATCCAGATCGATGTAGATCAGGGTCAGGGGGCGATGGTAGCGCCGGGCGCGCTGGAATTCGCGCTCCAGCAGTTCGAGCAGCCAACGGCGGTTGGCCAGACCGGTGAGCGAATCGGTGTGTGCCAGCTCGGTCATCTGCTCGGCCTGCCGGTTGAGCTGGGCCAACGCCTTGCGCGACTGGCTGGCGTACGCATGCAGCATGGCGGCGGTGAAGAACAGGATCGTCGTTTGCACGACGAGGAACACGGTGGCCGAGGTCGGATCGAGCGCGATGGCCGCCGAACTGGGGTTGCGGGCGGCCATCGACCAGGCGAAGATGTCCGCCGCTACCGAGGCGGAGGCGAAAAGGTAGCCGGCCGCCGGACTGATGATGGCCGCGGCGATGAAGACCGAGACGATGGCCACCGGGCTCAACAAGAACAGCTCGGAGGGATACACCACCCCGTCGAGAGTCGGATAGAACAGGGCGGCCGCCGCCAGCAGATAGCCGGAGGCCAGGATCCGCCCGCGCCGGGCCAGCAGGAACCCCACTCCGAGTACAACGAACGAGAACAAGAGGGAAAAGAGTTCGGCGGCGGCGCTCGGACCGCGCACGAACCCGACGGCCAGGTAAAGGATGGCTCGACCGACGAACCACACCGCCAAGGTGATGGCCCAGACCCGAAGGATGAGGTGTACGAGTCTCAGGTGGAGGGCGCGTTCCTCGCCATCGTAGCGGGGGAAGAATGCGCGGCGGAGCGTAAGGGCCATGGATCAGCTGCTGCCGGAGTCGCCGGATGAGTCCTCGGGCGGGATCAGCGCTCCCAGAATATTGTAGCCGGAGTCGACGAAGACGACTTCGCCGGTGATCGCCCCGGCCATGTCGGACGACAGCCAGACGGCCGTGCGCCCCAAGTCCTCCAGCGTGATGTTGCGGCGCAACGGGGTCAGCATGGCAAACTCGCGATGCATGCGTTTGAACCCCGCCACGCCGGCGGCGCTCAGCGTCCGGATGGGTCCGGCCGAAATGGCATTGACCCGAATCCCCTGCGGTCCGAGGTCGGCCGCCAGGTATCGCACCGATGCTTCCAGCGCGGCTTTGGCCACGCCCATTACATTGTAGTTGGGCATCACCTTCTCGGAGCCATAGTACGTGAGGGCCAACACCGAACCGCCGTTCTTCATCAGGGGGACGGCACCCCGAGTGAGCGCCGTCAGGGAGTAGGCGCTGATGTCGAGGGCATTGAGGAAGCCCGCCCGGCTGGTCAGGTGATAGGGCCGGCTCAGTTCGTCGCGACCTGCGAAGGCAACGGCGTGCACCAGGATGTCGACGACTCCCAATCGGTCGGCTGCCCGCTGGAAAAGAGCCTCGATCTGGTCGTCCTGCGCGACGTCGCACGGCTCGATGAAGGTCGACCCGACGGACTCGGCCAGCGGGCGAACACGGCGTTCCAGACTCTCGACGGCGTAGGAGAACCCCAGGCGCGCGCCGTTCTCGCGCATGGCCTGCGCGATGCCCCAGGCGATCGAGTGATTGTTGGCCACACCGAAGATCAGCGCGGTCTTACCTTCCAAGAGTCGGCTCATTCGTTTCCTCCTCTGTCGGAACTTCCCGCGACCTTCAAGCTCGCGGGAAGCTTCTGGCGTCCGCCCGAAAACGCCACGCCTTGCTCTTCCACGGTTCCGGGACGCCGTTCAAACCGACGCGAGGCCCGCGCACGATAGCACGGCGCGAAATGGCCGGCGCCTCTTCAATGAACAGGCGCGCCCCAGACTGACAAAGATCGTGTCCGTCCAGCCGGCCGTCGATGCCCAGCGCCTGGCACAACTTGGCCGGCCCGTCGGCTACACCCTTCGATCCTTCGATTTCGCTCACACCGTCGCGGTGTCTTCCCGGGAGGACAGGCCCTTTGACGTCGCTCAGGCCCTTCGACCCCTCGCTATCGCTCGGGGCATGCTGCGGTCGGCCCTCGCCCCTCGCTCCGCTCAGGGAGGAGGAAAATCGCCGGAGGCTTCGGCCAAGACCTCGCCGACGGCGCATGGTGGCGATCCCTTCATCCGGCGCCAGGGCGCGCAGCAGGACGGCCGTCGGCCGCCCGGCGGCCTCGGTCACGACGTTCAGGCACCAGTGCATGCCGTAGGTGAAGTAGACGTAGGCGTGGCCCGGTTCGCCCCACATCGAGCGATTGCGCTCGGTGCGGCCGACGCGGGCGTGGCATCCTAGGTCTTCCTGCCCGATGTACGCTTCGGCTTCAACGATCCATCCGCTCAACCTTCGTCCACGGTGGATATGCACCAGACGCTTGCCCAGCAACTCGCGCGCCACGAGCAGCGTCGGGCGGCGATAGAACGATCGAGGCAATCGGCGCCCGTGCGACATCGTCCCCTGACGGCCTACTCGGACCGCCCGGATTGGAAGCGCGAGTCGCGGGCGATCATTCGGCGCAGGCCCTCGTCGAGGCGGACGCGCGGCGTGAACCCCAGCTTCTCCGAGGCCAGGGTCAGGTCGGCGCACATCGACGACGTCCCAGGGTCCTGCGTATCCTTATAGAGCCAGTCGGCGCCTGAGCCGACGACCTCCAACACCTGCTGGGCCAAGGCCCGAATCGTGGTGGGAACGCCGCAGCCGATGTTGATGACGCGGCGGTTGATGGTCGGCACGGTGGAGGCGGCGACCATCGCTTCCACCACATCATCGAGATAAACGAAGTCGCGTGTCTGGTCGCCGCGCCCGTGGATGACGATGGTGCCTCCGCGCGCGGCCTGGCGGAGGAAGTGGGGGACGACCGGCGGGTGGGCGGCCGGAATCGGCTGCCCGGGGCCGTAGGCATTGAAGACTCGCAACGACACCGTCTCGATTCCCCATAAGCTCCCGATCGTTCGCACGTAGTATTCGGCCGCCAGCTTGGACACAGCGTAGGGCGAAAGCGGGTTGGGGACGGCATCTTCCCGAAGCGGCTGCTCGCCCTGGTCGCCATAAACGGCGCCGGACGAAATGAGCACGACGCGTTTGACCCCGACGTCGCGCATGGCTTCCATGATGCTGACCGTCCCGCCGACATTGACGGCGTTGTACTCGCGCGGATACAGGACGGACTCGGGGACGGAGACGCGCGCCGCCAGGTGGTAGATGCAGTCCACGTCCTGGAGCAGTGTCCACAGCTTGGGTCGGTCGGTGACGTCGCCGCGGGTGAACAGCACGTCCGCGTCCAGACGCTGAGGGTCGCCGGCGGAGAGGTCGTCCAGGCCGCGCACTTGATGGCCCTCGTGCGCCAGCCGGTTGGCGAGCGCCGAGCCGAGGAACCCGGCGGCGCCGGTGACGAGGAAATTCATGGTTGGACCGTTGAGAACGGCGGCCCTGCGGCCGCCGGTGAGAGGCGATTATAGCATGCAGGGATTCCCGTGGCAGAGCGATGTTAAAACGTGAGAGGAACTACAGGAGTAGAGCGCCGACCAACGGTCTGCGACGCCCTTCGACTTCGCTCACACCGTCCCGGTGTTTTCCCGGGAGGACAGGCCCTTCGACTTCGCTCACACCGTCCCGGTGTCTTCCCGGGAGGACATGCCCTTGGACTTCGCCCTCACCGAACCTCCGGCCTCTCTCGGCCTCACTCAGGAGAAGACGAAGCAACGAATGCGAGCCGCATAGGTTCCAGCCGCCACAAGCGGGTTTTCTGAACTTCCCCTAATGGCGGCGAAAGACTGCCGCAAGTATGATGCCGGCGTGGTCGCCTTTCGACGATGGCTGGGAATAGGTTTCTGGTCGGCCCTGGCGCTGGTGATGCTCGGGGGCAGCGACCGTCCCGTGAGCGGACCGGCCGATCTGCTCCATCGCTACACCGGTCGGATCGAATTCGATTTCGCCGGTTGGACTCTCGGTGCGATCGGTTCCAAACTCGGACAGGCAAGCGTTGATCAGGCGGCCTATCTTGCGGAAGCGGCGCGGACCGAACTGGTGCGCCATTACCTTTCCGATCTGGGCGAAGCGGCTCGTCTTCAAGAGGAAATCGAACGCATCTACGCTGACTCCGCCGTCGCCGACCCGGGGCGGGACTCGGCTGCCGACCGTGCAAGCTTGGCGCGCATCCGACGCGAATTGGCCGGCCTGCAGCCGGCGGTGGAAGCCACCCTGCAAGAGCAAGCGAGTGTGATCCTGGCGGACACCGGGCTGACGACGCTCGGCGCGCCGATCCCGCCGGTCTCCTTTCGTCTGTCGAGGCTGCCGATGGCCCTGGTGGTCTCGCCGCGCACGACGATCCGCCAGGAGGCATTGATCCAGCTGCTGCCCGACATGACGATCGAGCAGCAAGTCACCCTGGAGGATCAGGTCGAAGTGAACCTCGGGCTTTCGTCCCTGGTCGTCCCGATCGGGGGGATCGGAACCTATCCGACGATGGTGCAAGAATCGACGGCGCTCGACTGGCTGACGGAAGTCGTGCTGCACGAGTGGATCCACAATTACCTGATCTTTCGTCCACTCGGGTGGGCCTACGACTCCTCGGCCGAGACGCGGACAATGAACGAAACGACGGCCTCGCTCCTGGGGAAGGCGCTCGGTCGGGCGCTGCTGGACCGCTATTACCCCGACCTTGTGCCGCCACCTCCGCCCGAATCAAATGCCCCGGAAGCCGAGACGGGGCCGCCGGCCTTCGATTTCAACGCCGAAATGCACGAAACCCGGGTCGAAGTCGATCGTTTGCTGGCCGACGGTAAGGTGGACGAAGCCGAGGCTTACATGGAGGCGCGCCGGCAGAGGCTGGTGGAGCACGGCTACGTCACCCGTCGCCTCAACCAGGCCTACTTTGCCTTTCACGGTGCCTATGCCGATAGTCCGCAGAGCGCGGCCGGCGCCGACCCGGTCGGCGAGGCGGTCCGCGAAATGTGGGACCTCAGCAGATCGCCGGCAGTTTTCCTGCGGACCATGGCCCGGATGAATTCCTACGAGGACCTGCTGCGCGCCCTCGGGCGTCCCGACTCCGCCCTGGGGACCCCTTAGGAGCTTGCGGAAAACAGCGGCGTAGTCAGCGCCCCCTCCCCTTGCCCCTCCCCCGGCCCGAGCGCTCACTGACGGCCGGGAAGATTCGCCGGGGGAGGGGAGGGGGAAGCTGGTTTTCTCCGCGGCCTCGTATGTTCCCCAGGCAAAGCGCCGGGACTAGACGCCCCTCTGTTGAGCCCCATGCGACGTACGGGGGCCGCCCCGTCAGATCTCCGTCAGCAGCGCCGCCAGTAATGCGGCGCGTTCGGGAAGCGAGTCGATCTCGACGTATTCCTGGGGCGAGTGGGCTCCGTCGCCCATCGGCCCGAGGCCGTCGAGAACCGGAATCCCCAGGGCTGCGACGAAGTTAGCATCCGACCCGCCACCGGCCGCACCCTCCGACAGCCGCAGACCCAGGCCGTCGCCAATGCGGCGGGCGCGCTCGAAGGCCGAGGCGATCGAGTCCGTCCGGGACATCGGCGGCCGATTCCAGCCCCCGCGCGTCTCAATCCGCGCTCCCTCGAGCACCGGATGAAGCGCGGCCAGGCCGGCCTCGACGCGGGCCTGCTCGGCCGCTTCGACGACGCGCACGTCGACCCTCACGCGGCATCGTTCGGGCACGACGTTGGTGCGCGTTCCACCTTCGATGACCCCGACGCTGACGGTCGTACCGGCAGCCGGAGCGGCCAACGCCTGAACCACCGGAATCTGATGCGCCATTTCGACGATGGCGTTGATTCCCGCACCGGGGTTGTTCCCGGCATGGGCCGCCCGTCCGATGGTCTCCACGATGAAAACGCCCGTCCCCTTGCGGCTCGTCTTGAGGGAGCCGTCGGGCATGGCCGGCTCCAGGCACAACACGAGGTCGCGCTGCCGCGCCTCGCCCTCCAACAACTCGCGGGACGAGTGGCTGCCCGTTTCCTCATCGGAAGTGAACAAGCACTGCACCCGGCGAGCCGGACGGCGACCGGCTCGGTGAAGGGTCGCCAGCGCCGCCAAAGTGACGGCGATGCCGCCCTTCATATCAAGGGCGCCGGGGCCGAAGGCCCGTCCGTTGCGCTCGGCCCACGGGTTGGTCTGGATCGTCCCGGCTGGGTAGACGGTGTCGAGGTGGTGCATCAACAGGACTCCGCCGGAGCCCGACCCCCACGTCGCCAGCCAATGATCGCCGGCTTTCGCCTGCGGAAATCGCTCGATCTCGAGGCCCAGATCCTCCAACCTCGCCGCGACCCAGGTGCCAAGAGTGTCGATCAGTCCCTTGTCGGTCGTCGGTGACTCCATCTCGACCATGCTGCGCAAGGCGCCGAGCTGATCTGGAAGCCCTTCCCTGAAAGATGAGACTGGAATCGCTGCCATCGAAAACCCTTTTTCGGCGAAGAAGGTCAGGACACCGGGCAGATGTCGGCGGCGAGGTAGGTCCGATTGGCGTAGCCGTGGTCGAGCGGACCCAGGATGGCTTCGCTGTGCTCTGCGACATGTCGCCGCACGTCGCCGCAGGCTTGGGGCAGGCCGCGGTCTGGATCGGCCGTGAGCAGCAGGCGAGCGAGCTCGGCGTAGGCACTGGCCGGCCCGCGCAAACCCTCAAGGCGGAGGTCTATTTCGGCCCGCGCGCTGGTTTCGTCACCGGACTCCAAGAACGTCAGGACCCGACGGTAAGCGGCATACGCGGCGAGCTCCGGCCTCCGCTCGCCCGTCGTCTGCCAATCGAGCAATGAATCGTCCTCGATGACGCGCAAATAGAGCGAGAGGGCAGTCGAGGTATCCCTCTTGGCAAAGGCGTCGTCGGCGTCGTACAAGGCGTGGATTCGATAGCGAGGCGCCTCGACCACCGGCTCGCCGGAGAGGAAGGATCGCGCCGCGGCCTCCCACCTCCAGGTGCGCGACCAGATGCGGTAGGGTCCGGCCCCCACCGAGCCGATGCCGGTGGCAGTGACCTTGATGTCGGCCGAGGCGCCCGGGCCGCCGGGCTCGATGGACAGCTCCGGGTAAGGCATATCGTCGCTGGCACCCTTGAACCGGTCGGCCATGGCCGGGCCGTCCCACAGGAAGACGGCGAATTGTGCGAAGCAGGCGTGCGCGCCGCACAGAGGGTAGGCGACGAGCAACTCGGGAGTTCCGTCGCCCGTCAGATCCTGGGCCTCCCGCAGCGCCGGCGGTCCGAAGTCGGCCCGGGCAGAAGCGATCTCGGAGCGGAGGTAAGAGCCGCCCTGGCAGCGCCACAGGATAACGCTCCCCCTTAGGGCGATGCCCTGGGCATCGGGGGGGCCGGTGAGACCTGCAGAAAAGTCGAGGTCGCCGTCATCGTCGATGTCGGTCCAAACGGCGATCGAGGTGGGGCTGATCCAGCCGCGATCGAAGAGGGAAGCGGCGAGGGCGGTGGGGTCGCCGCCGATGTCGAGGTAGGCCGAGACCGAGTCGGCTGGTGTCATCCCGTCGGTCGGGTCCATGAGGACGGCCGTCCCTGTGGTCCGGCATCCGTCGCCGTCGGCGACCGATGGCGTGGGTGCCGGCGGCGTCGCCGATGGGACGACGGGCTCGGGCAGCGTTGAGCACGCGGCGACGGCAGCCGCGGCGATCAGCGCGCCGGCGAAGCGGGCACTGGCTCGCACGGTTCGCAGTGTAAAGGAAGGCGCTGGCCCGGGCAAGCTGGCTGCCCGCGAAGGGCGTTCTGATGGAGCCCGGGCACCTTCTCCGCCGTATACTCGAATCGTGAATCTCGCTTTTCCGCCGGGCGTTCTTCCGGAACGGCCGGGCCCGCTGGCCCGATTCCTACCACCGATCGAGCGGGGCGCGGTCACGCGTTTCCTTGCCAGCTACCCGTTCCCTGAGGGCTGGTTGCTCGATCCATTCGGTTCCTCCCCATTGCTGGCGATCGAGGCAGCCCAGTCCCGAGGTGTAGTGGCGGCCTTCAGCAATGCGGTGACGCGCTTCGTCCTCGAGTGCCGTATCGACCCCCTGTCGCCATCCGACTTGCGGGCGGCGCTGGCCCAGCTGGCCGCCGCACCGAAAGACGATACCCGTCTCGAGCGATTTCTGCTCGAGTTGTATCGGTCGGAATGTGCCCGCTGTGGGGCACCGATCACGGCCGACCATTTCATCTGGGACCGCGAGCTTCAGGTACCGGTGTTGAAAGCCTATGCGTGCGACGCTTGCCATCACAGCGGTGAAGATCCGACGACTCCCGCCGACCGCGAGCGAGCCGTCGCTTCGGCGGGCTATGGCCTGGCGCATGCTCTGGCGGCCGAACGCGCCGCCGCCGCTGACGACCCGGATCGAGAGCACGTGGAGGCGGCCCTTGCCGTCTATCCGGCCCGCGCCGTCTACGCGTTGGTGACCGTGCTGCAGAAACTCGAGCAGATCGAACTGACACCAAGCCACCGGCGCGCGGCTGACGCCCTCTTGATCTCGACTTTCGATGCCGCCAACGGGCTATGGGGGTACCCGGAGAGTCGGGCGCGTCCCAAGGCGCTGACGGCCTCGCCGCGGTTTCGCGAGGTCAATGTCTGGAGAGCCCTCGAACGCGCCCGCGACGAATGGCCGCAGGAATCGTCTGGAGTTCGGCTCGCCACCTGGCCGGAATCGGGGCTGCCATCGGCCGGCGTGTTGGCCGTGTTTCCAGGGCCGATCCGGGATCTGGTCGAAACGCTCCCGGAAGAGACGCCGGCCATCCTGACGGCGTTGCCTCGGCCTAACCAGGCGTATTGGACGCTCTCGGCGTTGTGGGCATCGTGGCTGTGGGGTCGGGAGGCTGCCGCTCCGATCAAGAGCGCGCTGCGGCGCCGCCGCTACGATTGGATGTGGCATGCCGCGGCACTGCGCGGGGCGTTCCAGGCCCTGGCGCGTCGGCAATCGGCCGGCGCGCCGGCAGCCGCGTTTCTTCCGGAGGCCGAATCCGGTTTCGTGGCGGCGGCGTTGGCCGGCCTCGATGCAGCTGGGTACCGATTGCGCGGCCAAGCGCTGCGGCTCAACGATGGGCAAGCCGTCCTCGCCTGGGAGGCGACGCGGCACAGGCCCAGGCCCGAGGAGGAGCCCCTCGGGATGCGAATGGCCATGGCGGCGGAAGAAGCCCTGCTCGATCTGGGAGAGCCCGCAGGATACGGCATGCTTCACGCCGCCGTCGTCCTCGACCTGGCTCAGCAGGGCCAGTTGGCTGAACTCTGGGCCTCCGAACACGCACCTCCATTGACCCGGATCACTGAGGAAATGGAAGGAATCCTGTCGCCGGGAGGCCGGTTCGAGCGCATGGAACCACGAGCCGAGCTGGAGAGCGGACACTACTGGCTGGCCCATCCTGAGCGAGCCGCGCCGCCCCTATCGGATCGGGTGGAGATGTTCGTTCTCGAGACGGTCCGTTCCCATCCGGGGATCAGCACCACCGAGGTCGAGGCGCAGCTATGCGAGACCTTCCGCGGCCTGCGCACGCCGGACCGCAGACTGGTGCTGGCCTGCCTGACCTCCTACGCAGTGGAAGACTCGCAGGGTCGATGGCGAATCCGGCCCGAAGACGAGGCTGAGGCCCGCTTGCAGGACATTGCGGAGATCATGGCGATTCTGGACGGGATGGGCGGCCGTCTCGGCTACCGTGTTGCTGGCGGTGACGACACGGTTATCTGGGAAGAGTCCGGTCGCGTGGCCTTCCGCTATCGCGTGCAGGGCACGGCCGCGCTGGCCGCCGCATTGGGAGAGCCGGCGGCCGGCGAACATGTCATCGTCCTACCCGGAGGCCGGGCTCCTCTTGTGGCGGAGAAAGAGCGCCGTGACCCGCGGCTCCGCGCCTGGCTGGCGGCCGGAGGACGGATCGTGAAGTTCCGTCATATCCGGCGGCTGGCGGCTGAGACCTCGCTCCAGGCGGCAAGTCTCCCGGAACGCCTCGGCATCGATCCTCCGGAACACAAAGATCCGCAATTGCCGTTGCTGTAGCGCCTTCGACCTTCGTCCCCCCCAAGATATGAGGGCGATTGAGCACGTCTTCGCAGGGATCAGGGCGTCGCCGTGGGCGTCTCGCTCTGGGCGGGGGTGGCCGTCGAGTCGGTTGCGGGTCTTCCTTCGTTGGGCTAGGGGGCGATCTGCCAAAGGTCGCGCGTAAGGAAGTTGTATCTCCACACGCCGCCCTTCTCATCGGTGAGAGTAACCCGGTTCGGCGCGTCCCACACCATGTCGGCGAAGCTCGGATCACGATTGCGCAGGAGAATGATCGGCACCATGTTCGAAACGTCGAGGCGACCGAGGTCGGTTTCTCCCAGCGGGCAACTGCCTTCGCTGATCAAGAAGGCGATGGCTGAACTGTCCGGCCTCCAGGCAATCGGTCCGGGCACGGTTGCACCGGCGTAGATCTTGTGCACGCCCAGGGTGTCTCCGCTGATTTGCCAGATGCCCAATCGATTGCCCAGCCACGCGGCCAGCATCGTCCCGTCCGGCGAGATCGGCCCTTGTCCGAGGACCTCGATCCGGAAATCGAACGTGTCCAGGCGCAAGTACGGCGGCATCCAGAAACCGCACCCGTCGGGGGCGCCGACGGCGGCGTTCGAGTAATAGAAGTACCGCGAGTTCTCAGACCAGAAGCGCCCGGCGAGGCCCGCCGCACCAAGGCCACCGCACGCCTGCAGTTGGGAGTCGGCGAGCCGCGACGTCCCGCCGTTCGTGTCCACCAGCCGAAGTTCCTGGTAGGCGAGCGTCTGCTCCGAGTCGACGTCGACGCAATCGTAGGTCACAAACTCCGCCCGCCAGGGCCCATCCGGCGAAGAGAACACCTCCGAAACGCGCGGCTCCTGCAGGGCCATGACCATCGCCGCGCCGTCCGCCGTCGTGCCGGCCGGCGGGGCTGGCGCGCGGGGCAAGGCGGCGTTGGTGGCGGATGGAGCGAGCAGGGTGCCCGGCACGACCGCCTCCGGCGAGGATCGCCGCTCGGCCTCCGTAGCTCCCGATCCACCCATACCTGGGCTGGAGCAGGCAGTGGCGAGGGTCAGCCATGCGAATAGGAGAATTCGTTTCACGAGTTCGGCGCCGTCGGGGGTGCACATCTAGGGGACACAGACCTTCAGGTCGCTTAGGGGCGCAAGCGTTCTTTCCAGCAGTTGGACCGTCGTGCGGCGAACCGCTTGGAGGGAAATGCTCTTCGGCAATCTGACGCAGCGACGGGCACGATCAGAGGGATTCTACGCGCGAATCAAGGCCCTCCGCTTGCCAAATTCGGACGACCTTAACGGACGAAGAGAAGCTCACGGAGGGGTCCGGCGTCCGCACCTCTTACGGGGTCGCGGTTGGCGCCTCGCTTGGGGTGGGCGTGGCAGTGGGCGTCAGGGTATGCGTCACGGTGGCCGTTGGGGTGTGCGTCGGCGTCGGTGTGGCCGTGGGAGTCGCGGTTGGAGCCGGTAGGTTGAGCACGAGGTGGAGCAGGGCGGAAGCTTTGCCGCCGTTCCGGCTTCTGACCGTGAGTCGAAGCGTCACCGGTCCGTTCGGGAGCCCACTAGGATCCCAGTCGAATAGGTGCCCGGGCTGCTTGAAGGCCGTCTCGCTGTGGGTGAGGTCGGGCCAGACCCTCGGATCGTTGCCGATCCCGTACTCCAGCACCCAATCGTCGAAGTCGCCAGGAGCGGCGGCCTGACCGAAAAGGGGGACCGGCCCACCAAGGATGACCGCGCCCGGAGCTGGGTCGGTGAAACCGACGATCGGGCGGGGCGTTTCCTCGGTGCAGGTCTCGTGGGGGATGAAAAAGATCTTCTCGTCCTTGAATCCGGCTTCTTCGGCCCAGTCCTTACCTTGCTCGTCTTCCTCGAGCCACGTACGGGCCCACGGATCGGAGACGTCAAGGCCGAGCTTCTGGACGGCGAAATCGGGGCACGCGGTTGAAGCGAGCAGCAGGCTGAACGAATCGACCCACGGCTTCTGCCACAGGTCCTTTTCTTTCGGCAGCGGCGGTTGATCCTCGGCGAAGAATTCGACACGCTGCGACGGGCACCACTGCGAGGCCTCGGCGCCGGAAACGGAGCAGATGACCCGCTCGATCACCGAGGGCGGCCGGACGAAGCCGCTCGGACCGCCTCCCGTCACGAGGGGAATGGCGGCCTGCATGACTTCGTTCCAAATCGGGCCGGCGCCGGCGACGCCGGAGATGTCCACCATTTCTGTGTTGTCGGCGTTGCCGATCCAGACGCCGACCGCCAAATCGGGCGTATATCCGAGAGTCCAGTTGTCCCGAAAATCATCGGTCGTACCGGTCTTGACGGCGGCTTCGAACGGCAGCTTCAGGACGGAGTTGGGGCCGAAGGCCGGCGCCCGCGCGTCGTTGTCGGCCAGGATCGAGGAGATCAGGTAAGCATGCTCTGGCTGAAGGACCGGCTCCGGCGCGGGCGGTTCGTATTCGTAAACCACTTCACCGCTCGAGTCTTCGATGCGGGTGATCGAGACCGGCGGGAGGCGTTGGCCGCCATTGGCCAGGATCGCATAGGCACCGGTCAGCTCGAGCAGCGAAACATCGCCGCCGCCTAGGGTGAGGGCCAAACCGTAGTCATCGCGGTTGAGGGTCGTGATTCCCATGCGCCGGGCAAAGGCGACCAGGCCCTCCTCTTGCTGCGTGGCCGGGTCGTCGTAGATACCGACGTAATGAAGCGTCTTGACCGCCGGGATGTTGTAGGAGTTCGCCAGCGCGGTCCGCACCGTCACCGGCCCATGGAAGCGATGGTCATAGTTGTTCGGCTTGTACGGCTCTCGCGGGTCATTCGGGTCACCGGAAGGAGGGAACTCGGAAGGGACGTCCCACAACAGCGTCGCCGGCGTCCAGCCTTTCTCGAAAGCCGCCGAATACGTCAGGGGCTTGATCGATGAACCCGGCTGACGCGGGGAGACAGCCATGTTGACCTGGCCGTGGATGGCTTCACTGTAGAAGTCGGCCGAGCCGACCATCGCTAGAATCTCGCCGGTCGAGGGCTTCAAAGCGACGAGCGCCCCATCCGAAGCTTGATGGTCCGCCAGCTCGGCCACGTGGCTGCGGACCGACTCCTGGGCCAGGTCTTGAATCCGCGGGTCGAGGGTGGTGTGCACGGTGAAACCGGAGCGGTAGATCGTTTGCGGGTCGTAACGGCGTTCGAGCTCTTCGCGGACGTACTGGACCCAGTGCGGGTAGCGCATGAAGATGTCCGGCTCAGGGAAGTCGAAGTTGGTGATCTCGGCCGCGGCGGCGCCGGCGTCTTCGGGGGACACGCAGATCGGTTGGGGGGCGTTGCTGACGGAGATGCAGCCCTGCTCGTCGGAGGTGAGGATCATCAGGGCGAGGATCTGGCGCTGCCGCTCGAGCGTGGCTTCGCGGTTGGTGTACACGTCGTAGACCGATGGGGCCTGAATCAGCCCCGCCAGGAACGTGGCCTGGCTCAGGCTGAGCCGATCGGCGGTCGTGTCAAAGTAGGTCTCGGCGGCGGCCTCAATGCCGTAGGCCAGGTTGCCGAAGTAGATCTGGTTGAGATAGAGCTCGAGGATCTCGTCCTTGGTGTAGCGCCGGGTGACCTCGGCCGCCAGCAGGATCTCGCGAATCTTGCGCAGGGCCGATCGCTGGGAGGCCTCCTCGGGAGTGAACAGCAGATTGCGGGCGATCTGCTGGGTGATCGTCGAGGCGCCGGGTCCGCCTCCGCCGGCGACGACGTTCTGCCAGATGGCGCGCCCGATGGCCAGGACGTCGAACCCCGGGTGACTGTAGAACTGCGAGTCCTCGGTGGAGATCGTCGCCGCCAACATGAAGGGCGAGATCCGCTCGAGCGGGGCGTAGGTTCGTCGGCCGGCCTGTGGATCGAGAATCTCATAGAGCAGGTTGCCTTCGCGGTCGAGGATGCGCGTGGTTTCGAATTGCGCGGCGTGCGACTGCAGGTCCTCGACCGAAGGCAGAGTGGCGGCCAGGGCGAAGTATTGGACGACGGCGAGCGACAGGACGATGATCAGGAGTCCGACCGCCACAAACAGAGCGAGCACGGCCATGCGCAGCAGGCAGCCTCCCCCACCGGTGGGAAAGGCTCGCCTGCGGCGCGGCGGCGCGGGCGGAGGGACGAAGGCCGCCGGCGTGACGCGCGTCGCACCGAGGTCGCGCTCGGTCACCCGCTGCGGCAAATCGGTGCGTCCGGCCGGGTCGGGCAAGGTGGCGGAGTTGTCCGACTTATCCATGGCGGTAGAGGATGCTAACACTGCAGACGAGGACGCGGAAGGCCAGGGAGGGAGGCGCTCATGGGATGCTCAAGTGGCGGGGAGCGGAACCATCCTCGCCATGGCCTTCCGGGCGGCCCTGAGCCGCCCGACCGCGCTCAGCGCGGCCTCCACCGAAGGGGGAGCGACACTTGCACTTGCGCTGTGCAGCGCACACCCGCCCCCCTCGCCAGGCCGCCGGGACGGTCGAAGATCCCCGCCCTTGGCGCCCTGTAGAGGGCGAAGCGAAGCGTAGGGGGCTCCATCGAGTTGTTAGGCGGCGCCAAGTGCCTCCTTTGCTAGCCTGTGGAGGGTCCGGATGTCTTTGTACGTGGCCTCTGACCGTAGCGCGATCTTGCATACGAGGACAACGAGCTCGGCATCGAATATCGCATATACGATGCGGTAGTTACCGACGCGAATCCTGTAGAGAATGTCGACCAAGTGAGTTGTACCTGTTTGCCGAGGCTCAGTCGCGAGAGAGCGCATGGCTTGAACCACGCGCTCTCTGTCGAGATTCGGAATCTTGCGAAGCTGCCTTTCGATATCAGGGAGCAGCTTCAGGCTGTACGGCATTTCCTACATGCCAAGGCGAGCGAATACCTCTTCCGCATCGATAGCGGCATCGGGGTTGGCGGAGTAGTGGGCAAGGGCGATGCGACCATCGAGGATGTCTTCAAGGGTTTCTGCGTTTTCGATGAGGGCTTCGAAGACGTCTGGATCCAAAAGAATGGCTGCAGGGCGGCTTCGAGACATCACAACAATGGGGCCTTCCTCGACCTTCCTGATGATGGCAGAGAGGTCGGATCGAAGCTCGGAAACACTGGCTGTTCTTAGCACCTGGGGCTCCCTCACAAACTTAACATAATCACGGAATTGTGTACGTCTATATGTACGTACAGTACGCGCATTCCGCGTACGAGTCAAGAGGGAATTTGGGCCTTGGTGAACGATAGGAGCGCCGGCCAACTGGGCTTCATAAACCCACCGGGCGGCTTTGCACCAGAACGGTCCAATGGCCCTTCATGACCGTCTGCTCGGACTGATTCTTCACGTCGAATGCGAGATCGATCGAGCCGCCCCCCAGGCGTGGCAAGGCTTTGACTTCTTCCACGAGCAGCTCGGCACGAATCGTGTCGCCGATGTAGATCGGCAGGCTGAACTTCCATTCGCGGATCTCGCGGAATGCCAGAACGGTCCCCTCGAGGATCCCGGTGCGCACCGCCAGGCCGGAAGCGATCGACAGTCCGAGGATTCCATGCGCGACACGGCGTCCGAAGGCCGATCCCTTGGAGTAAACATCGTCGGTGTGAATCGAATTGAAGTCGCCGGACAGTCCGGCGAATCCGACGATGTCCGCCTCGGTCACCGTGCGCGCCGGGGTTCGCAGGCGCTGGCCGGTCTCGAATTCTTCGAAGTATCTGCCGCGCGGAAGAGTCGGGATGGGCTGCATCGCAGGGCCTCCAGAGGCGAGGGCATTCTAGCACGGCGGCCCTCACCCCCGGCCCCTCTCCCGCCGTGCGGGAGAGGGGTAGGGGGTGAGGGGTGTCGGTCGCTTGGCCGCCCCATCGTCCGCCCGTACAATCGCTGCATGACGTTCGAACCACTGCGCCTGGACGGTCCAACGGTTCTCCGCATCGCGGCCGATGCTCTCAGCGGCCCGACCGACTACGCCGACGACCAGATCTGGGAACTCGTCCCGGGAGGAGAGGCGGCGGCGCTAGCCCTGTGCACCTCGTTTGGCCGGCGCGCCGTCGCCATGCGGATCTACCCCAGCTTCGGGCTGGGTGGGCCGGTGGTCAACGAGCCGGCGGCGTTCGCCAGCCCAGCCGTTCTCGAAGCGATCTTGCCGTCGTATCTGAGCCTTCGCTTCTCGCCCATGGTGGGTTTGGAGGTTCGCAGCGAGGTGCGCGTGCAGGACTCACACACCGTCGTGGGTCGCGTGACTTTGACCAACTCCACCGACCGGTTCCGACCGGTGCGGCTCGGCCTGCATGGTCAGCTGGCCCCGGCGCCGGGCGGGCAGGGCATGCTGCCTCGGGCCTTCACCGGAGCCTCCGCCCTGGCAGGAAAGAGCGGCGGACTTGAACCGGTCCTGTTCTTGACGGGAGGCGCCGTCGACCAACCCGGCGCCTCGACCGCCCTCCTGGTGCGCGTCGATCTTGCACCGAGCGCCAGCCGCTCCTTCACCTGGGCGCATTCGGCGCTGGACAGCGCCGAAGATTCCTTCGAGCAAGCGCGTACGGCAGCCGGCCGTGCGTGGGACGCCGAAGTAGCGCGGCTCGAACGAATCCACGGACGCTGGGTGGAAGTCCGCTCCGGGAATGCCGAGTGGGATGCGGCGTTCCATTTCGCACAACAGAGTGCGCTGAACGCGTTCGTCGGTCCGGGGCCGCTTGGCCCTCACCCGTCGCTCGTCTTGCAGCGTGCGGAAGATCGCGGCTTCTCGCCGAGCGGAGACGGCCGCGATCACATCGATGGGTGGGATGGCGTATCGGCGCTGGAGGCCTACCTCGTTCTGCGCCAGATGGTGTGGGCGGCGCCGGAGGCGGCGGCCGGGGTTCTGCGCAGCTTTTGGGAATCCCAGAAACCGGATGGGTCGATCGACGCCCGGCCAGGCCCGGCCGGGCAGCGGACACGCCTGCTATGCCCGCCTCTGTTGGCAACGCTGACCCTCCGGGTCCACGACCTGTTGCGGGATGAGGCCTTCCTCGAGGAAGGATTCCGCGTCCTATGGCCCTTCTTCCGAAGGTGGGCGGCGCCCCATCATGACCGCGACGGCGATGGCTGGCCGGAGTGGGATCATCCAGGCCATCCACCGTGGCCGGCCTATTGGGACGAAGGAGGGCCAGACGCCTGGATCGAAACCTCCTTCGTGGAGGATCCCTCGTTGGCAGCTTTGCTCTACCGAGAGGCCGCCTCGCTGGAAGAAATCGCGCGCCGGCTTGGGCGGGGCGAGATGGAGCAGGAGCTCGCCGGTCGGCGCCGGCAATTGCGAGCGATCCTTCAGCGATCCTGGTCGGAGGAGCGCGCGAGTTTCCGACGGATCGAGCGGGAGGGCCATCTCACATCGACGGGCGCCAAGGTTGCCGGCGGAGAAGGGTCGGAGAAATCGCGCGGCGGGCGTGGCCCTTTCCAACCAGGGAGGTTGGTCATACGGGTATCGACTCAGGAAGGGCGCGCACTGCCGGCACGCCTGCGAGTTCGCGGGCGCGTTCCATCAGGCCGGCTGCGCGTCGAGACCGTGTCCGCCGACCGATTTCGTTGGATGTGGAACCACGGGACGGCGACGACGGAGCTGCTGTTTGCCTCGGTCGAATCGGTCGAGATGCTCGGGATCCCGGACGGCACGCGCTGGGAAGTGCTAACTCTCGACTTGACGCGGGAGGACCTGACGCTTTTCCTTCCCTTGTGGGCGGGGATGGTCGATGCCGACCAGGCCGAGAAGATGGTTCGCAAGGCACTCTTGGCCCCCGGCCGCTACTTGCGGCCCGGAGGATTGGCCTCGGTCCCCGCCGATGATCGAGGCTATGGCGCGGCGGCCACCGACCCGCGTGCCGCCTTGAATCTCTCCCTGAACCTGCTTCTGGCGGAAGGGTTGGTGGCGTATGGCTATCGCGCCGAAGCCGCCGACCTGCTACAGCGGTTGATGAGTGGGTGCCTTTCGGCCCTGCTCAGCGATCACGCCTTCCCCGAGGCCTATCTCCCGGACAGTCCGGGAGGGCTCGGCAAGAGACACCATCTCGGCGGTCTTCCTCCTTTGTCGCTGTTCCTCGATATTCTGGGGGTCGATCTCCAGAAACCAAATCGCGTGCGCTTGTGGGGAACCTCCCCCTTCGAGGGTCGTGTCGTGATCCGCTGGCGCGGGTTGACGGTGGAGCGAGCGCGACGAGAGACACGAGTGGAGTTCGCGGATGGAAAGAGTACGGTGGTGCGCGACGACCAGGCGGTGATCGTCGAGCAGGTTGAAGAGGGGGAGATAGTCGAGCCGTAGGCCGAGAAGCTATCTCGGAGCGCGGTCGCCTGGTGCCGCGAAGAGACGGCAGGCCCGACTGCGTGATAGAACCGCGGGGCGCTGGGCCGATCCTCTGGCTGATGGACGCCGGGTTGTCCCGTTGAGAGAATCAGGATGAGCTCGTTTCTTCAGCTTTCCCTTGTGTTGACGATCATCATTCTCGCGGCAAAGGCCGGCGGCTGGATGAGCATCCGCCTTGGCCAGCCGGCCGTCCTAGGAGAGCTCGTGGCGGGCCTCATCCTCGGGCCTACGGTCTTCGATATCCTGGATTTGCCCCCGTTCGACTCTCCTTCATTGGAGGAGACGGTACTGAACCTGGCCGAGCTGGGGGCTGTCCTGATGATGTTTATCGCCGGGATGGAGGTCGATATCAGGGAGTTGGGCCACTCCGAGCGAGTCGCGGGGCTGGGGGGCGTTTTCGGAGTCGCCGTGCCGTTGCTGATGGGGGCCCTGGTGGCGGTTCCGTTCGGCTACGGGGGGGATTCGGCCATCTTCATTGGGATTATTCTGACGGCGACGAGCGTCTCGATTTCCGCCCAAACCCTACTGGAGCTGGGGGTGCTCCGCACACGGGAAGGGCTTGCCATGCTCGGCGCGGCTGTCGTCGACGACATTCTGGTGATCGTGCTCCTATCGGTCTTCCTGGCACTGGCCGGAGGTGCAAGCGCTCCAGGAGCCGTGGCCATCGTCGTCGCCAAGATCTTCCTCTACATGATCTTGGCCGGTGTCGCCGGGTGGCTGGTCCTCCCGCCATTGCTGCGCTGGGTGGACCGCCAGCCGATTAGTGAAGGGTTGGCGGCTGTGGTGCTGGCCAGCGTACTCCTGTTCGCGTGGGCGGCGGAGGTCGTCGGCGGGCTGGCGGCGATCACAGGGGCCTTCCTCGCTGGCGTCGGTCTGAGCCGCAGCCCGCTGCGCGACAAGACAGAGGCGAAAATCCGCACCATGGCCTACACTGTTTTCGTCCCGGTGTTTTTCGTCAGCATCGGACTGCAAGCCAACGCCCGGTCGATTGGCGGGCAATCGTTGGGCTTCCTGCTGGCCTTGCTCCTGATAGCGGTTGTCTCCAAGGTGATCGGCAGCGGTCTGGGGGCGCGCCTGGGGGGCTTCTCCGGCGTGCAAGCCTTGCGGGTTGGCGTCGGCATGGTATCCCGCGGCGAGGTGGGGCTGATTGTAGCCTCGGTCGGCGTCAGTCAGGGACTGATCGATCCGGAACTGTTCTCAGTGGTCGTGGTGCTGGTCTTGTTGACGACGATAATCACACCGATCTTGCTGCGCCAAGTTTTCCCCAGGGCACCGCGGCCGGCGGCGGTCGGCGGCGAGGAGGGCTGAAATGCCCAAGCTCATTGTTGCGGTCGTCTTGAACATCGAGACTTGCCATGATGTGGTCCGGCTCTGGGAACAGGCTGGCGTCAGCGGTGCAACCATCCTTGACAGCATCGGCATGCGCCATCTGTTGCAGCGCGCCCAGCGTGACGACTTGCCGCTCATGCCGTCGCTGCGGTCGCTTCTCGAAAGCGAGGAATACAACCACCGCACGATCTTGAGCGTTGTCCCGGATGACCTCGACCTGGATGACTTGCTCCAGCGGACCGAGGCTCTGGTGGGCAATTTCGACGAGGACAACACCGGCTTCCTCTTTGTGGTTCCGGTCCTTCGGGCGCGCGGTCTCGGCCGGAAGCCCAACGCCGCCAATCAGTAACCAGTGACCAGTTACGAGCGACCACTGATCACTGATCACTGGTTACTGCTTTCCTCGAAGCTCTCGACCTGATAGATCTGTATTTCGACCTCGCCGCTGCGCCAGGCCTGGCGGGGGAGGCCGGCCTTGTCGGCCAGCATGTCGAGAAAGAGAACCGGGTCCGGGACCTTCTCCCATACTTGCGGCAAGAACGTCGCCCGCAGAACACCCCGGCGCAGGATCACGCCATCCACCCCGGGGCGAAGGGCGGTCGTGATCCGATCGGAGGGCACGTCCAACGGCCGCGGCGGAGTGAGGCGTGAGATCTCGATCCGGATCTCGGCCAGCTCCGGGGGGGCGACCGGCTCGAAGCGCGGATCCTCACGGGCCGCGGCGTAGGCGTGCTCCCAGACGTCCTCGACGAGGGGCTGGCGCGGCTCGAGGCCGCCGATGCATCCTCTCAGCGCGCCGCCTCGCGTCAGGGTGATGAAGGCGCTGCCCTTCGCACGAAGCGCGGCCGAATAAGCATCGACCTGGAGTGCAGGGAGAGACTCGGAACCCGCGGCGTAGGTGACGGAGAGTCTGGCGATCTGCAGGAGCGTTTGACGTTCGGAGGAGTCGAGCGGTCCGTCCATGGCCGCAGCGGCCTCATTCGACGAGATCGCGGTAGTCGCGGTTGTAGTAGACGAGCGGTGAGCCGGACCGTGCCGCCTGGCCTCCCGTCACGAGACCGAGGAACACGGTGTGGGTGCCGGCCGGGTGCGCCTCCAACAACTGACAATCGAAATAGGCCAGCGGATCCGGCGGAATGGGGGCGCCGCCCAGCGTGAGGCTGTAGGAGACGCCCTCGAAGCGGCTGTCGCCGTCGTCGATCCCGCCGGCGAAACGCTTGGCCAGCTCGCGTTGCTCGGCGCGAAGGATGACCACGGCGAAACGACCGACCTGCTCGACCATCTGATGTGTGCGGGCGCCGCGTTCGAGCGCGACCAGGATCAACGGCGGCTCGAGTGAAATCGCCGTGAAGGAGCTCACCGTCATCCCGTGCGGGCCGTTCGAATCCATGGCCGTGACCAGGGTCACGCCGGTCGCCCACTTTCGCATCAATCGGCGGAGATGATTGCCACTGACCGTCATGGAAGGTGTCTCCAAATCATCTTACCTTGCGCCGCGAAGCATCGTCAAGCGAAGATGACGGTCATGCTCTGTGGCAGACCACTAAGAAGCATCCTGGTTCCAACATCGCTTTGCCCTACCTCACCCCCTGCCCCCTCTCCGCATGCCAGCAGGCTTATCGAGGAGTGCGTTATGCGAAGAGCAGGGGTTTTGAAAGGGTTGGGGGCCGAAGGCCCCCAACCCTTCAATATCTTCTCCCCTCCCCCGGCTTCGAACAAAGGGAGGGCATAGGCCATGCGCCGGGGGAGCCCTTCGCTCCGCTCGCTCTCTACGCCCCTTCGGGCGCCCCCAGGGGGCAGAGCGCCAAGGGCGGGGTGCACGCGAGGGAAGGGGCGGGGGGCGAAGCTACCGTCAAGCGGAAACAGAGGAACCGGCGTTCCCCTCCGGATCTCCGAAGATCACATCGAGGATCACGTCGTGGAAATCGGTCAACCGGCGCAGTCGTGGGGCGACGGCCGCACGCAGGTCGGCCGGGCCGATCAGGATACC